>Ga0209634_1000165_pt1 | contig 52221 bp, 49 predicted proteins | sample LinPmetageLP40_FD_184043 | JGI IMG/M metagenome (GOLD analysis project Ga0209634, IMG submission 184043) | Marine viral communities from the Pacific Ocean - LP-40 (SPAdes) (version 2) | ecosystem: Environmental > Aquatic > Marine > Oceanic | place: Pacific Ocean | collected 2010-08-26
GTCGGCCCGAATTGGCGATGATCGCCCCGGACTTCACGAAGGCCACCATCCGCGCAGCCGCATCATTCGGGTCATGCACCATTGCACCCGGTTGGCCGCGTGTCACCAGCGTGGCATCGTCGTTGTAGCCCCGATCGGCGAATATCTCGCCCGCCCAGCGTGCGTCCAGTGATCTGGCCGCCGCCTCCTGCGCCGTACCCGCCAGAACCAGCAGGATGACGTCCGGATCGACGCGCAAGGCCGCGGAATACGCCGCGCGCGCCATCTCGATGTCTTCGGAGGCCATGTTCGCCATCGCACCATGCAGTTTGAAATGACGGACCTGTGTGCCCAACGCCGCCGCCATGCCGCGCGCCGCGCCGAATTGCCATATGACAAGATTGGCAAGGCTCTCTCCGGGCATCGACATGCGCCGCCGACCAAACCCCTGAAGGTCGGGAAATCCCGGATGCGCCCCGATGCCGACCCTCCTGTCGCGGGCCTGCGTCATCGTCCGTGCCATCACGTCCCAGTCCCCGGCATGCGCCCCACAAGCGACGTTGGCCGAGGTCACGATGTCCAGCAACGCGCCGTCGTTCCCCATCCGCCAGTCGCCGAAGGCTTCGCCCATGTCGGCATTCAGATCGATGCGCATCAGCTATCTCCGTCGCGGGCGGACATCACGCCGCCGATCAGTTGCAGGCTTAGCAGGTCCGTGATCTCGGACGGATCGCGGATCAGCGGCGACACCTCGGGGCGTTTGGACCGGGCCGCGCGCGCCTCGGCCAGTGTCACGAACCGGAACCGCAATTTCGCCCCCGGCACTGCCTGCATGGCCCGCGGCATGTCAGCGGAAATCACCGTGCCGATCCGCGGATAGCCGCCGGTCGTCTGACATTCGGGCCCAAGGATATACGGCACGCCATCGCCGGTCATCTGCACGTCGCCCGGCAGGATGAAATCCGACAGCAGGTTCAGCTGTGCTTCGGTCGCGAAGCCCGGTCCATTCATCGACAGCCTCACTCCCTGCCGATTGCCGCGCATATCGCGGGTAAATGCCGTGTCGGCGAAGCGGGCCAGTTCCGCTTCGGGAAACAGCCGTGTCTGCGGTGTCGGCAGCAGCCGCAGAAGCCCGCCGCCCAGCCGCTCGCTCGCCGCGACCTTCCGGGGCCGCAGCACCTGTGGCATGCCGGGCAGACGGTCGCCCGCGGTCAGCGGTTTGCCGATATTGGCAATCAGGTGCGCGGCGCGACTGCCCAGCATCGTTTCGGTCTGGAAACCACCGGGAACGTGGACGTAGGAGTATACCCCCTGCCCGTCTGGCCGCAGGTTCAGCGTTGCTTGGTCCTCCAGCGTCTGGGCGGTATTCCAAGCCACCGCGCGGCCATCCATGTCGGCGCGCATCGGTGCTCCGGTCAGCGCCACGGTCGTGGCCCCGTGGGCGCGCAGACACAACGGCGATCCCGGTGTCTCGATCCCCGCGCCGACCTGACCCATAAGGGCGTCGGCATCGTCCAGGGCATGCTGGTCGGCGGCCCCGCCTTGGGCCAGCCCCTGAGTCAGATAACCCGCGCGGCCGCGATCCTGAATTGTCACCATCGGGCCGCAGGACAGAACTTCGATCATGGCAAAACCTCGACCGTCGCACCGCCGTGGCGGTCGGGATCAGCGGCAGCCGCATCCCGCAATTCCGACATGGAAACGGCGGGAAATATCACTTCGTCCCCCGGTGTCAGCGCGATGGGACGGTCCCGCGACGGGTCGAAACACCCGAACAGCGTGCGACCGACCTGACGCCAGCCCGTCGGTGCCTCGGTCCCGAACAGGACAAGCTGCCGGACCGCCGTGACCAGAGCGCCTTCGGGAACCTTCGGCGTCAAGCCCGTCTGACGCGGCAGGTCCCATTCCGGCGGCAAAATTCCAGTGTAGGGCATGCCCGGCACGAACCCCAATGCCAGAACCCGCACCCGCGCTGTCGACAGCGCCGCAATGGCATCGGCCTGCGACAGCCCGGCCATCGCGGCGGCCTCCTCCAGCTGTGGGCCATCGTCGCCGCCATAGCTGCAGGGGATGCGCCACAAGCGGCGGGCGGGCGGCACGATCTGCGACCAGTCGCGGGCGTTCAGGCGATCGGTGAGCGCAGCCTCCAGCGCCTCAGGGTCACCTTCGTATCGCACCAGCACAGACCCGAGAGACGATGCGGTTTCGACCACACCTGTCATCGGTTCGGCCTCCAACCCGGCGCGAAAAGCGACGCAGGCGCGATTGGCGCGGTCATCCAGCGTTGGGGCGAAACGCAGCAAAAGTGCCGCTTCGCCCAATGGCTCGATCCGGGGGAAATGTTCTGACATCCGGTCATGGGTCGCTTGCCGTGCAGGCCGCGTCAAGCCTTGCACCGCCGGGCGGCCCGTGGAACCAAGGCCCATGCGCCTTGCCTATACCATGACCGAAGGTCGCGGAGAGCTTGATCCCCTTTTGCATCGCGTGGCCCTGGCGGCCATCGCGCAGGGCCATCGCGTCGCCGGGATCGTGCAGATCAACAGCGACCGGCCGGGCTGCGCCCGCTGCGACATGGACGCAGTCGTACTGCCCGATGGCCCGGTCATCCGCATCAGCCAATCGCTGGGCCGCGAGGCACGGGGCTGTCGGCTGGATGCCGAAGGGCTGGAAACCGCCGTCGCCGCTGCCGAAGCATGTCTGGCACAGGGTGTGGACCTGCTGATCGTCAACAAGTTCGGCAAACAGGAAGCCTCGGGCCGCGGGTTCCGTCCGGTGATCGCCGCCGCGCTGGAGGCAGGCGCCGACGTGCTGGTCGGGGTGAACCCGCTGAACCTCAACGCCTTGCAGATGTTCACTGGGGGGACGGCGGATGCCTTGAAGGCGGACGCAACGGTGTTGCTTGACTGGATCGCGGCGCGACAGGCCTGACAGGCCATTTCGAAGGGCCTTGATCTGCAGTGCGAACGACCCGTAGCGCTCGACACACAGAAAAGTCGATCCTGAATGGGTATTCGAAGGCCGGTGGCAGTCCGAGCGAACCCGGCATCGAATACCCATTGGGCGCGCAACACGGTGAACCCGTCGGGCCGCGACCGCGCCCAAGGTGTCGATCAATTGCGCCACATCTCAGAAACCAGACGTGTGACGCCTTAGGCGGTCGGCAGTGCGGCAAAATTCTGCGCGGTCTGGAGTATTGCGCCATCGCCCGGCAGGCTGCCAAATGCCCTTGGCCCGGACCAGGAAAGGACCGTCGCAACGAGCGGCAGACTGCGTCTCGGCCAACCTCACCGCCCCGCGCGGCAAGGCGAAGATTGGCGGCAAGTCTGTCCACCATGCAATTGGAACATACCTGCAACCCGGATCGATGTACCGGCCCTTGATTCGCCGAACATCCGGCCCCGGCTTCCCCGCATTGCCCGAACATGGGATCTTGTCGCGCATTACAAACACGACACTTCGCCGCTCAGCCCTTGCGGCGGTGCCGCATGGAAGCCTAGGACGTGCCCACGATGCCATACCCCAGCCCTTCCCCCGCCGCGACGCCGATCAAGGCCTGGCACATCTGGCTCTGGCCTGTGCTGTTGGTCGTGATCGCCTTGGGCATGTGGTTGCTGCCTTGGGGCGACTGGGTTCCGATTCTGCGCGATTGGGTCAAGTCGCACGGCACATACGGGATCGTGGTTTTCGTCCTGGCCTATGTGGTTGTCGTAATCCTGCCGCTGCCTGCGGCGGCGATGTCGGTGGTCGGCGGGTTGGCATTCGGCTGGTGGGGATATCCGCTTTCGATGCTGGGCAGTATCCTCGGTGCGATTCCACCCTTTCTTATCGGTCGACACTGGCTGCGCGCGCCCCTGATGCGCCGGATCGACGGACCCCGCGTCCGCGCCGCCGACCGGGCAATCGCCCAGAACAGTCTGGTGTTCGTCGTGCTGCTTCGATTGACGCCGATCCTGCCGTTCACGGCACAGAACTGGTTGCTGGGGTTTACGGCCGTGCGACCATGGACATATCTTCTGGCGACGACGGCAGGACTGGCACCGGGCACGTTGGCCATGGTCTGGATCGGTGAAATGGGCGGGCTGGCCACTGTCGGGGCAAGCCGGGCACAACTGATGCTGGGCGGCGGCGGTTTGCTGGCCTTCGGATTGATGGTGATCTGGCTGGGCCGGGTCGCCACGCGCGAGATGCGGCGCGCCGGGTTTCACAAGACCGGAGCAGTCCAGCCCCTTGTCGACCCTGCCCTGCGGCCGGAGTCCAAGCCGACTCTCACCGACAACTGAACGCCCTCAGCCTTTCGACCTCCTGCGCAAAGCGCAATAGATCGCCCTCCGCAGGCACAGGGAAATATGTATTTTCACCACGGAAATCGCTGTGCCGCTGGCCGTGACCGTTCTTATCGGATGCAAGACCCGGTCGAAACCGGCCGACCAAAGTTGCAACAGGGACTGAACTGTCCCCCCTGGCTTCAGCCTTCCTGTTCGGGCGGGGAGCGTTCGAACATGTCGTCGGTCGCGTCTTCTTCGGTGTCCGGCACCTCGTCCGGGCGTGGGGAGCTGTCCAGCAAACCGGCGCCGCGCAATTCCTTCAGGCCCGGCAGATCGCGCGGGGACGAAAGGCCGAAATGGTCGAGGAAACCCCGTGTCACGACGAAAGTCACAGGCCGCCCCGGCGTGTTGCGGCGCTGGCCCAGCCTGATCCAGTCCAGTTCCATCAACTGCTCGACCGTGCCCTTGCTGACCGAAACGCCGCGGATTTCTTCAATCTCGGCGCGTGTGACGGGCTGGTGATAGGCGACGATGGCCAGCGTCTCGACCGCCGCCCGGCTCAGCTTGCGGGTCTCGACCGTCTCGCGCGTCATCAGAAACGCAAGGTCCGCCGCGGTGCGGATCGCCCAGGCATCGCCCACGCGCGCCACCCGTACGCCCCGTCCGTCATATCGTTTCGCCAACTGCTCCAACGCGGCGGGCGCGTCGCAGCCGTGCGGCAGGCGGGCGTGTAACTCGCCCACCGTGACCGGTGTGGCGGAGGCGAACAGGATCGCCTCGACCATCCGTTCCTGTTCGGCCAGCGGCGGTGCCTCGAACAGGGTCTCGGGTCTGGTGGTTTCACCGTCCCTCACGCCGTCCCCCGAATACGGATCGGTCCGAACATATCGGTCTGCTGCAATTCAAGCCGTCCGTTCTTGGCCAGTTCAAGCGTCGCGGCAAAGGTCGAGGCAGTGGCCGAGCGTCGCCGCGCCTGATCGCCGTCCCAGCCATCGGGTAAAAATGACATCAGGTCGGCCCAGTCCAGGGTTGCGCCGATCAGCGGACGCAGATGCAACAGCGCCTCCTCCATGGTAAAAACGCCGTCGCGGTCCATGACGAAGGGGCGGAAATCGTCTCGCGTCCTCAGACGGGCATAACCCTGCATCAGGTCCAGCAGTGTCGCCGTCCAGACCACCCTGCGCGATCGTTCCAACCCTTGCGGCTCGCCACGGGCAAAGACATCCCGGCCCAGCTGATCGCGGGCCATGAGTCGGGCGGCGGCAGTGCGCATCGCCTCAAGTCGTTCCAGCTGAAACGCCAGATGCGCCGCCAGATCTTCGGCGCTTGGCCCTTCATCCTCGGGGTCGGGCGGCAACAGAAGGCGCGACTTCAGGAAGGCCAGCCAGGCGGCCATGACCAGATAGTCGGCCGCAAGCTCCAGCCGCAATTCCCGCGCCTTTTCGACGAAAACCAGATATTGCCGGGCCAGTTGCAGGACCGAGATCGTGCGCAGGTCGACCTTCTGCGTCCGCGCCAGCGTCAGCAAAAGGTCCAGCGGCCCCTCGAACCCATCGACATCGACGATCAGCGCCTCGGCGGCCAGACGTTCGGCAACCGTGTCCGGATCGGGGTCACGGGCCGGGCCTTCGATGAAGTCGTCTGCAAGTTCGTCGGCCACGCGCGTCCCCTCAGGACATGAGGGCGTCAAGTTCCGCATGGGCTGCCTTGATGTCAAGCTCGACCGGGGCAGCACGCATCGACAGGGCGCGGTCGGCGCGGGTCTGACCCATATCCGACAGGCAAGGCGTGTTTTCCGCCACCGCCGCCATGTCGTCCCATTCGCCGTTGCAATGCAGGATCACGTCACACCCCGCCGCGATCGACGCCTTGCACCGGCTGGCCATGTCACCCGGCAGTGCCGCCATGCTGATATCGTCGGTCATCAGAAGGCCGTCAAACCCGATGCCACCGCGCACTTCAGCGATAACAGCGGCGGAAATCGTGCCGGGGGCGGTGTCGATGTCGGAATAGACGACATGCGCCGACATTCCCAACGGCAGGTCGTTCAGTCGGCGGAAGACCTCGAAATCCGTAACGCGCAGGTCTTCACAGGAGGTATCGACACGCGGCAGACCCAGATGGCTGTCGACATTGGCACGCCCGTGCCCCGGAATATGCTTCATCACCGGCAGAACGCCCCCCTGAAGGCAGCCTTCGGCGTTGGCGCGCGCGCGCGCGGAAACGGTTTCGACGCTATCTCCATAGAGCCGGGACAACAGGAAGGGATGCGTAATCTCGGTTGCGATATCGGCGGTCGGCGTGCAGTTCACGTCGATGCCGACGTTGCGCAATTCGCGCGCGATCAGCGTGGCGCGAAGGAACATCGCGCGCTCCGGGTCCGAGGCCCTGCACATCTGCGTCAGAGGTCGGGACCAGCGCGTCCAGAACGGCGGGCCGAGGCGTTGAACGCGTCCGCCTTCCTGATCGATCAGGATCGGGGCATCGCGGCCCAGGGCGTCGCGGAGGGATGCCGTCAGGGCGCGCAACCGATCCGGGGTATCGACATTGCGGGCGAACAGGATGAAGCCCCAGGGGTCGCAATCGCGGAAAAATGCCGCCTCCCTGGCATTTAGGTCGGGGCCTTCACACCCAAGGATAAAGGCCCCGGCGGGCATGTCAGCGGACAGTGACGGGGATGCAGGCGGCGTCTTTTGCCAGCAATTCGGCACAGAACCGGCGCGCGTCCGAACTGTCGTCGAACCCGACGACGCGCAGCCGCCAGAAATCGCGTCCGCCCGAGTTGGCCTTCTGGATCATCCGACCCTTGCCGACCATGTAGGCGCGAAAACGACCTTCCAGACGGTCCCATTCGCTGCGCGCGACGCTCTCGCTGCCAAAAGCACCGAGTTGTACGACGCGCGTGCCCGGCTTGATGGTGGACGGGTCGACATCCCGCGAGGACACGACCGGGGCCGGAGCCGAAGCCGGAACAGAGGTTTCGATAGACGCGACACGCGTGCCTTCCGACTGCGCCGGGGCCTCGGTCGGGACCGTGGCGGGACCGTTGCGCAGGGCAGCAGGTCGCTGACCGGCGGGACGCTGGCGGGGGCGCGACGACTGGGAGATGCCGGATGCTTTTGCTGACACAACAGCGGCCACGGGCTCGGACGGTGCGGTCGTGACAGCCGGTGTCACAACAACCTGCTCGACCGGTGCGCTCGCCCCGACAAGCACCTGATCCGCATCGGCCTCGACCGAGGCCAGTTCAAGACTTTCCAGTCGCTCGGGCGCGGCGATTTCAGCCGTCTGACCAGGGGTCACCTGTGGCTCGTCGGCCTCGGATGCTGCAACGGCAGCCGCGTATGCCACACTCTGTGAAGCTTCGGCGGTGGCCATACGCTCAGCCAGGGCCGGCGCGTTCAGCGTGACGGGCGGCGGGGCCAGCACGATCTGGTCCGGGGCCGGGGCCGCCACGCCACCGGACGTGATGTCGGACAGGGCCATACCCTGAAACGGGGCAACTGTGCCGCCTGGGTCTTTCGGGGCCACGCGCATCGGACCCTCCAGTGCCGCGATGACGGGCACGCCCGACACATCACGGAACGTCAGGTCGATAGCCCAGACCGCCATTCCGGCTGTCAGCCCCAGCGAGGTCAGCGCCCCGGCCCAGTTCGCAAAGCCGAAATTGCGCACGGCCTCCATAACGCGAGAAGGCTCTTCCGCGCCGTAGTCGGCGCCGTAATAGTCGAAATCCGCCATGTGCCTGCCCTCCACCTTCCGACGCGGCGTTGCCCCGGAGGTTGTGTGTCACTGCCATCAAGATCCGGCTGCTACCCGAATCTCATCTCACCGATGGACGCGGGGTTGACCCCGCTGTCCGCCTCTCAATCGCCTGCGACGCTCAGCCCTTTCAGGGTCTTCAGCGCATTTCATTCGCAGGTTCGACGCCCAGAATACCCAGACCAGCCGCAATTACAACGGCCACGGACCGGGCCAGTGCGATCTTTGCGCGACTGACATTGGCGTCATCTTGCAGGAATCGCAGTGACGGATCGTCATTGCCGCGATTCCAGTGACCATGCAGCGCGGACGCCAGTTCATATAAATAGAAGGCCACACGGTGCGGCTCGTGGGTGCGCGCGGCGATCTCGACCAGCCGGGGCCATTCCGCCACCTTGGCCGCCAACGCCTGTTCAGCTTCGTGGCGAAGATGTGACAGGTCGGCGGATATGAGCGCAGCATCGGACACGTCCATCCCCGACTCGGTTGCCTTTCGCAGCACCGAACATACGCGGGCGTGGGCATACTGGACATAGAAGACCGGGTTGTCCTTCGACTGTTCCAGCACCTTGTCGATGTCGAAATCCAGCGGCGCGTCGTTCTTGCGGGTCAGCATGACGAATCGGGTGACGTCCCGACCGACCATGTCGACCACGTCCGCCAGCGTCACGAACGTCCCTGCCCGCTTGGACATCTTCAGCTGCTCGCCACCGCGGGTCAGCTTCACCAGTTGCGTCAGCTTGATATCCAGCGGCACGCGCCCGTCGGTCAGCGCCGCGACCGCCGCCTTCATCCGTTTGACATAGCCGCCATGATCCGCCCCGAACACGTCGATCAGCGCGTCGAACCCGCGCTGCGTCTTGTCGTAATGATACGCGATGTCGGGCGCGAAATACGTCCAGCCACCATCGGATTTCCGGATCGGACGGTCGACGTCGTCACCGTAGTCGGTCGATCTGAACAGCGTCTGCTCCCGCGGCTCCCAGTCTTCGGGCAACTTTCCCTTGGGCGGCTCCAGAGTGCCGCGATAGATCAGGCCCTTGGCGTCCAGCGCGGCGATCGCGGCTTCGATCTGTCCGGTGCCATAAAGCGCCTTCTCGGACGAGAACACGTCCATCTCGACGCCCAACAGCGCCAGATCGGCGCGGATCAGCGTCATCATGGCATCGGTCGAGAATTCACGGACTTCGGCCAGCCAGACCTGTTCGTCCTTGTCTACATAGGCGTCGCCGACCTTGTCCTTGAGCGCCTCGCCCACTTCGATCAGGTAGTCGCCCGGATATGTGCCTTCGGGCCAATCCACGCTGAGATCATGCGCTTCGAGATACCGATTATAGACCGACCGGGCCAGCACATCGACCTGCGCGCCCGCATCATTGATGTAGTACTCGCGGGTGACATCATGGCCCGAAAATGCCAGCAGAGAAGCCAGCGCATCGCCGAATACCGCGCCCCGTGTGTGCCCGACGTGCAGCGGCCCGGTCGGGTTGGCGCTGACGTATTCGACATTGACCCGCGCGCCATTTCCCATGTTCGACCGCCCGAAAGCCGTGCCCTGCGCCAGCACCTCTCCCACGATTTGCATCCAGACCGACGGATCCAGCCGGATATTCAGGAACCCCGGTCCCGCCACCTCGGCACTGGCCACGCGGGGGTCGGCGGTCAGCCGTGTGGCCAGATTACCGGCGATATCGCGCGGCTTCATTCCCGCCGGTTTCGCCAGCACCATCGCCGCATTGGTCGCCATGTCGCCATGCGCCGCATCGCGCGGCGGCTCCACCGTGACGTTCGCGGTATCAAGGCCGTCGGGCAGGATGCCGTCGCGCGTCATCGCGGACAGGGTGTCGATGGTCAGGGCACGAATATCGGAAAACAGGTTCATTGCAGTCGGTCCTAGCGGGGTTCCGCCCCTTTACCGCCGCTTGCGGCCGTTCTCAATGGTCGGGGCGAATCCGCAAAACTTCGCCCATGTTCCCGTGGTTCTTCGCGCTCAGCCGATCAGCGTTTCATGACTTTGCAATGCGAACCGATCCGTCATGCCGGCGATGTAATCGGACACGATGCGGGCCAGCGCGCTTTCGTCGTCGGCCTCCTCCACGTCCTTGCGCCATTGCTTGGGCAGATCGTCCGTATGCGCCATGAACCACGGGAACAGGTCGTCGACCACCTGCGTCACCTGTTCGCGCATCGCGATAACCGTGGGCGCGCGATACATCCGTTCGAACAGAAATGCGCGGATGACCTTCAGGTCGGACCAGAGCGCGGGCGAGAACTGCACCATCATCCGACCCGCCGCGCGGATATCTTCGGGCGATTGCGGTGCCAGATCGCGAAGGTTGCCTTCGGTCACGCGGATCACATCCTCGACCAGGACACCGAAGAACCGGCGCAGGGCTTCATGTCTGCGGCGATAGTAGTTCAGACCGGGATACTTGGTATCCACCTCGGCAAAACAATCCCGCAGGATCGGCAGTTCGGCCAGATCGTCGGTTGAAAACAGCTCCGCCCGCAACCCGTCGTGCAGGTCGTGGTTGTTATAGGCGATGTCATCGGACAGCGCGGCGACCTGTGCTTCGGCGCTTGCATGCGTGTGCAATTCCAGATCGTGCAGCGCGTCGTATTCGACCAGCGCCCATGGAACAGGGTCCAGCACGGGACCGTTGTGCTTGGCGATGCCCTCAAGCGTTTCCCATGTCAGGTTCAACCCGTCCCATTCGGCGTAATGTCGCTCCAGCCGCGTGACGATCCGCACGGCCTGCGCGTTGTGATCGAAGCCGCCATAGGGCGTCATAAGCCGGTTCAGCGCCTCTTCTCCGGTATGACCGAACGGCGTGTGGCCAAGATCGTGGGCCAGCGCCACGCCCTCGGTCAGTTCCATGTTCAGACCAAGGTGCTTGCTGATCGTGCGTGCCACCTGCGCCACTTCGATCGAATGCGTCAGGCGGGTGCGGAAGTAATCGCCCTCATGTTCGATGAAGACCTGCGTCTTGTGCTTGAGCCGCCGGAACGCGCTGGCATGGATGATCCGGTCGCGATCCCGCTGAAACGGCGAGCGGAATGTGCTTTCCTCCTCGGGATACAGCCGCCCGCGGGTGCGGGCAGGATCGCAGGCAAAGACAACTGTCACAAAGGGCTCACTTGGCAGGGAAGGTTGGCGACCATATATCTATCGCATAACGGATGCACAGCCCCGAGGCCAAGATGGACCTGTCCCTTCCCCCCCGCGTCACCCCCCGCGCTTTCGAGCGTCTGTCCGAAATCGGTGCAGGCGGTCAGGGCAAGGCCCTTCGCGTCGCGGTCGAGGGTGGCGGATGTTCCGGGTTCCAGTATCAGATCGAGTTGGATGACATTGCCGAAGGCGATACGGTGCTGGAGGGCGCGGGCGAAAAGGTCGTGGTGGACGAAGTGTCCCTGCCCTTTCTCGGCGGTGCCACCATCGATTTTACCGAAGAACTGATCGGCGCGCGGTTCACGATCCAGAACCCGAATGCCTCCAGCAGTTGCGGCTGCGGCGTCAGCTTCTCGATGTAGCCAGATCCGGCCGCGTGATCCGCACGAAGCGGGTCATCAGCGCCACGGTTGCCGCCGCCAGCCCGACGACCAGACCCAGCCAGATACCATCCGGTCCCAGCCCCAGCGGAAAGCCCAGCAGATAGCTGGCCGGTATACCCAGCACCCAATAGGACACGATCGCATAGATCATCGGCCGCCGCGTATCCTGCACCCCGCGCAGGAACCCCAGCGCCATGACCTGCCCCGCGTCCACAAGCTGGAACAGTGCCGCCAGCACCAGAAGATGCGTCCCCAGCGTCAGGATCGCGGCGGCATCAGGGTCGGTCGGGTCGATGAAATTCGATACGATCCATTCGCCAAAACCCAGATACATCACCAGCGACAGCGCCACGACGATGCCCGATAGAAGGCCCGCCGCAATGGCCGCACGCCGCAAGGCGCCCGCGTCCCCCATGCCCCAGGCCCGCCCGACCCGCACCGTGGCCGCGGACGACAGGCCCAGATGGACCATGAAGGTCAAAGCCGCGATCTGGATCGCTACGCCATGCGCGGCCAGCGGAACCGTCCCCAGCCAGCCCATCATCAGGGCCGATCCGGTGAACAAGCCGGATTCGGACAGATGCGTCAGACCGATGGGCCAGCCCAGCCGAAATATCTCGCCGAAGGCGGGCCAGTCAGGTCGGTGGATGTTCCGCAGCAGGTCGAACCGCGCCATGTCCGGACCGCGCGTCGCATAAAGCGCCAGCACCAGCGTCGTCAGCACATGCACCGCGACCGAAGCCAGCGCCGCCCCGCGCAAACCCATTTCAGGAAAGCCCAGGTTCCCGAAGATCAGCAGCCAGTTCAACGCGATATTCAGCCCGGCGGCCACCAGCGTCGCGACCAGAACAATCCGGGTGCGTTCCAGCGCGCTCAGGTGGCTGCGGAACGTGGCGGTCAATAACGCCGGGATCATGCCGAAACCTGCCACGCGCAGATAGCTTTGGGCGTCCGCCGCGACCGAAGCCCTCTGCCCCAGCGCCAGCAGGATCGGTTCGGAAAATATCATCAGGGGTGCCATTGCAAGACCTGTCGCCAATGACAGCCACAGCCCCATTCGCGCAATCCTGCGCACCCGCACCTCGTCGTCCCTGGCCAGCGCGATGGCCGCCATGGGCATGCAGGCCACGGCAAAACCCGACCCCAACACGAACATCGCGAAAAAGAACGACGTGCTGAGGGTCGATGCCGCCAATGCCGCGACCGAATAGCGCCCCAGCATCAATGTGTCGGTCAAGCCGATCAGAATCTGCGCCAGCTGGCTGCCGACAAGCGGCAGACCCAGAATCAACGTGCGCCGCAGATGAAGTGAAAGCCGGTCTGACATGCCCAGCCGCTACGCCGACGCAAGCGGCGCGGCAATCCCTGCAAGGGCAGAACCGGGTTTGCCCTAGGCGTCCAGTCTGTCCTGCGCGTCGTTCACACCCACAACAAGACGTGCGCGCTGCCGTTCCAACACGTCGCGAATGCGCGGCTCGGCGGCGGCCTCGATGCCGTCGGCGATCAGGTCCAGCAGGCGCGTGCCATCCTTGACGACATCGGACAGCCCGCCTTTCGACAGCAACGATCGGACTCCTTCGATCAGTCCGCCACCCTCGGCGGGCAGACTTCCGCGGGAAATCAGAAGGGCCGAGATGTCCTCTTCCAAAGCGCGCAAGGAATCGTGCCAAGCCAAAAGTATCTCAACGTCTTCAGCGGGCTGGCCCTGGATATCGATGTGATCCAGCGCCGCCTCGCATGTCGACAGCAGGTGGCGCAACGCGTCGGACTGACGGTCGGGGCGACTGATATCGTCATTTTCAACGGTTTCGGTCGCTACCATGTGATTTGCCGCCATTTGCGGGGGCGTCGCCGGGTTTTTCATAAAAGACCCTCCTGACCGGACAAACAACCGGGCCATCCTCAGGGTTCCGCACATCAAAAAAGGCGTCCCGAAGGACGCCTCGTTATCAGGTGACAGCGTTGTATCAGCCGACCAGTTCGAGACCGGAAAAGAAGAACGCGATCTCTTCCGCGGCGGTCTCGGGCGCGTCGGACCCGTGAACCGAATTTTCGCCGATCGACAGCGCGTAGTCTTTGCGGATCGTGCCCGCATCTGCATCGGCCGGATTGGTCGCGCCCATGACGTCGCGGTTCTTGGCGATGGCATTTTCACCTTCCAGAACCTGCACCACGATGGGTTCGGAGACCATGAATTCGGTCAGCTCACCAAAGAACGGACGATCCTTGTGGACGCCGTAGAATTCCTGAGCCTGGGCCAGTGACAACTGAATACGCTTGGAGGCAACAACGCGCAGGCCCGCCTCTTCGAACCTGGCGGTGATCGCGCCGGTCAGGTTGCGCCGGGTGGCATCGGGTTTGATGATCGAGAAGGTGCGTTCGAGGGCCATGTCGGTCTCCGGTCAGGTTACGTTTGGCGGGCCTCTAGCAGCGTCGCAGGCCAAAGGAAACCGGGTGTTGACGGCGGGCGTCGCAGCCGCCATGGCACCGTCCATGCTACAAATCACCGACCTCAACTATTCCGTCGCCGGACGGCCCCTGTTCGAAGGCGCCAGCGCCACCATTCCCGAAGGCCATAAGGTCGGCCTTGTGGGACGCAACGGCACGGGCAAAACGACGCTTTTCCGTCTGATCCGGGGCCAACTGGTCCTGGACTCCGGCGACATGACCCTTCCGTCCCGCGCCCGCATCGGCGGCGTCGCGCAGGAGGTGCCGTCGTCGGATGCCACCGTGCTGCAGACCGTTCTGGATGCCGATACCGAACGTGCCGCGTTGATGGCCGAAGCGGAGACCGCCACGGACGCGCATCGTATCGCCGAGGTTCAGGCCCGCCTGCAGGACATCGACGCCTGGTCCGGCGAGGCACGTGCATCCAGCATTCTCAAAGGTTTGGGCTTCGAAGTTCATGAACAGTCGCGACCCTGTTCGGATTATTCCGGCGGCTGGCGGATGCGTGTCGCCCTGGCGGGCGTGCTATTCGCGCAGCCCGATCTGTTGCTGCTGGACGAACCGACGAACTATCTCGACCTTGAAGGCGCATTGTGGCTGGAAAGCTATCTCGCCAAGTATCCGCATACCGTCATCATCATCAGCCACGACCGCGAGTTGCTGAACCGTGCGGTGGGCGGCATCCTGCATCTTGAAGACAAGAAACTGACTTACTATACAGGAACTTACGATCAGTTCGTCCGCGCCCGCGCCGAGAAACGCGCAGGTCAGGCTGCCGAGGCATCCAAGCAGGCGGCGCGGCGGGCGCATCTGCAAAGCTTCGTGGACCGTTTCAAGGCGAAGGCCAGCAAGGCGAAACAGGCGCAGAGCCGGGTCAAGATGCTGGAAAAGATGGAGACCATCCGGGCGCCCGAGGACGCCGCGCGGACTGTGTTTACTTTCCCCCAACCCGAAGAAATGTCGCCCCCGATCCTGCGGCTGGATGCGGCAGCTGTCGGCTATGGCGGCGACCCCGTGTTGCAGCGCCTTAATGTTCGAATAGATCAAGATGATCGCATCGCGCTGCTGGGTCGGAACGGTGAAGGAAAATCCACGCTTTCCAAATTGTTGTCAGACAGACTTAAGACGTCTGATGGCAAGCGCATCGCGTCGAAGAAGTTGCGGATCGGCTATTTCGCGCAGCACCAAGTTGACGAGCTTTTCGTTGACGAGACGCCCCTCGAACACCTCAAGCGCGAACGCCCTGACGATGCCCCACCCAAGCTGCGCGCGCGGCTGGCCGGATTCGGGCTGGGCGTCGATCAGGCGGAGACTGTGGTGGCCAAGCTGTCGGGGGGGCAGAAGGCCAGGTTGTCGTTGCTTCTGGCCACGCTGGACGCGCCGCACATGCTGATCCTGGACGAGCCGACGAACCACCTGGATATCGAGAGCCGCGAAGCGCTGGTGGATGCTTTGACGGCCTATACGGGCGCCGTGGTTCTGGTCAGCCACGACATGCATCTGCTGAGCCTTGTGGCGGACCGTTTGTGGCTGGTCAAAGGCGGCACTGTCGGCCCGTATGAGGGCGATCTGGAGCAGTATCGCAAGCTGCTTCTGCAGGGTGAAGACAAGCCTGCAAAGCCCGGACGCGAAAAGGAAAAACCCAAACCCGTCAGCCGTGACAAGCTGATGGAACTGCGGTCCGAGACGCGGCGCGCGGAGGAGCGGGTGAAGAAGATCGAGGACATGCGCGACAAGCTGGCCAAGAAGCTGGCCGACCCGTCGCTCTACGAGGAAGGCCGCAAGGGTGAGCTGGAGACCTGGAACAAGAAATATGCCGAGGTGATGCAGGCATCTGACCGGGCCGAAGCGATGTGGCTGACGGCGATGGAAAGCCTCGAAAAAGCGCAGAAATAACCCTGTCACCCCCCGTGCACCCCCTGTACACCCCCCGTACAGACACGCGTGCACGGGACCCAAGGCACTTCCCATGACCCTGACCGAAGCCATCACCGCTTTCACGGCGCTGTTCGTCGTCATTGACCCGATCGGTCTGGCCCCGATCTTCGTCGCGATGACGGCGGGCATGACGCCGCAGTTGCGCCGGGCCATTGCCATCCGCGCCTGCGTGATCGCTGCCGGCCTTCTGATTGCCTTCGCGCTTTTGGGGGAGTCGATCCTGACCTTCCTCGGGATCTCGATGCCTGCGTTCCGCATCGCCGGCGGCCTGCTGCTGTTCCTCACGGCGCTGGAGATGCTGTTCGAAAAGCGTCAGCCCAAGCGCGAGGGTCGCGCCGATGAGCCGACGAGCGACCCGTCAGTCTTCCCCCTTGCCCTGCCATTGATTGCCGGACCGGGGGCCATCGCGACGATGATCCTGTTGACCGACAATGCCAGCGCCATCGGGTCTGTGCAGGCAATCGGGGTCATGCTGGTCGTGATCGCGGGGGTATTCGGGTTCTTTCTGCTGGCTACGCCCCTCGAACGGTTGCTGGGCCACACCGGAACGAATGTGGTGACACGCCTGTTGGGAATGTTGCTGGCGGCGCTGTCGGTTCAGTTCGTTCTGGACGGCCTGAGCGATCTTCCGGGCTGGTAAGTTGCGCCGACGTGCCTAGATTAGCGTCATGACCGGAGATGACACCGCCTATCTGATTTACCTTTCTCTGTTCGGGCTTGTCATCGGCGGGTCCTATTTCATCGCGAACCGTCACCGATTGGGTCAGGTCGCGCAGCAGGCGGCGATCTGGTTCTTCATCTTCCTGGCTGCCGCACTTATCTTCGGCAACTGGGACCGCGTGCAGCAGACCCTGATGCCATCGCAAACCTATCTCTCGGGCGAGGCGGGCACGATCGTGGACGTGCCCCTGGGACGCGACGGGCATTACTACATGACGCTGGGTGTGAACGGTCAACCGATCGACTTCGTGGTCGACACCGGGGCCAGCGACATCGTGCTGTCCCGCGACGACGCGGTGGCGGTCGGGATCAACCTGGATGGGCTGCAATATTTCGGTCAGGCGATTACGGCGAACGGCACGATCCGCACCGCACAGGTCTTTCTGGACGAAGTGAAGCTGGGCGATACCGTCAACACCGATGTGCGTGCCATCGTCGGCGAAGGCGATCTGGGGGTCAGCCTGCTGGGGATGTCGTACCTGCAGACCTTCGGCAAGATCGAGATCGAGGGCAATCGGCTGCGATTGATCCGCTAGGGCTTAGCCGGGGACGTTCTTCGTCGCCTTTTCCACCCATTTCCCCGTTTCCTCGGACCAGTAGCGCGCGGCGCAGCCCGCTTCGGTCAGCGCCCTCCATTGGCTCCGGGCCCGGGACAGAGCCTCGCCGTCGGTGCCGTCGAACAGGATGCAGGTGCGCTGCATCCGCGTGACTTCATCGGGCGCGACTTCGGCCCCGTCGACCGCCATCAGACAGTCGGGGGCATTGTCGGCGGCACCCGGCGTCAGCAGGACGGGTTGGCGCGCATCATGCGGCCCGCCCGCCCGACCATGCGGAAGGAAGCCGTCGCCCAGCCAGAGCCGTTCGTCCAGCCACTCCAGCCGCCCGGCATCGCCGCCGCGCACGGCCACGCGCCACGATTGCGCCAGCGACCGGGTCAGCAGATTGGCCAGCGTCGCATCCACGGCAGTGCGGGTCAGATGGTAGAAATAGGCCTCACCCATCGGTGGAGTCGGCCTCCGGCTTCGGCTCGAACCTGTCGCGGATCAACCGGTCGAGAGCGCGGACACCCCAGCCGGTCGCGCCCGCCGGTGCCAGCGCCGTGCCCCCCGAGACGGAGGCGACGCCCGCGATGTCGAGGTGGATCCACGGTGTTTCGTCACGCACAAACCGTTGCAGGAACTGCGCCGCCGTAATCGACCCCGCGGGGCGGCCGCCGATGTTCTTCATGTCGGCCACGCGCGATTTCAGCAGCTTGTCGTAGGCATCGCCCAGCGGCATCCGCCACGCGCCTTCGCCGGTGTCTTTCGCCGCCTTCAGGAACGCATCGCAGAGCGTGTCGTTGTTCGAGAACACGCCCGCGTTTTCGTGGCCCAGACCCACGACGATGGCCCCGGTCAGGGTGGCGAGATCGATCATGCCCGTAGGCTGAAACCGCTCCTGCGCATACCACATCACATCGCACAGCACGAGGCGGCCTTCGGCGTCGGTGTTGATGATCTCGACCGTATCGCCCTTCATCGACGCGACGACATCGCCGGGGCGGATTGCGCGCCCGTCGGGCATGTTCTCGACCAGACCGACCAGCGCCACCACGTTCGCCTTGGCCTTGCGTTTGGCGATGGTGTGCATGACGCCCGCGACGGTGCCGGCCCCGCCCATGTCCATCGTCATGTCCTCCATGCCCGCAGAGGGTTTGATGCTGATGCCGCCGGTATCGAAGACCACGCCCTTGCCGATCAGGGCGAAGGGTTTCTCGTCAGCCCCGCCGTTCCATTCCATCACCACGACCTTGGAGGGCGACTCCGATCCCTGCCCCACCGCCAGAAGTGTGCGCATCCCGAGCTTTTCGAGGTCGGCCTCCTCCAGCACCTCGACCTTGACGCCGAGGTCGGTGAGGGCCTCCAGCCGGGTGGCGAACTCCTCAGTCGTCAGGACATTCGCCGGTTCGTTCACCAGATCGCGGGTAAAGAACACGCCTTCCGCCACGGCGCGGGCATCGGCGAAGGCGGTTTCGGCCTCGTCGGGCCTGGAGGTCATCACGGTGACGGCAGCAGCGGGGCTTTTGTCGTTGCCGGTCTTGTGGTCGCTGAAATCGTAGCCGCGCAGGGCGGCGCCCAGAACGGCATCGGTCAGGCGGCGCAGCGTGCCGCCAAGGATCAGCAGATCGCGCGAGCCGCGCAGTTTGGCGACCGCGGCCCCGGCCCCCATCGCCTTCATCATATGCGGGCGACGGTCGAGTTTGGCGATGGCGACGGTCGTGGCCGCGACCCCGGCCGGGAAGCCGAGGTCCAGCACTTCGCCCGCGTCCAGTTTATCGAAGGCCGGGCTGTCGACCGCCCGTTTCACGGCCCCCTTGGTCAGCCGGTTCAGACGCCGCGCCTCGACCCCCAGCGTCCCGTCGGTGGCGACGAAACAGGCGATTACACCGTCGAACGTGGCCAAGGCGTCCAGATCGGTTTCGACAAAGCGGACGGGGGCGGGTGCGGTCATGGGATGCTCCGGGAGTGTGTGATTTCGGGCGACCCTAAACGGGGGGTGGGCGACTTTCCAGACACGCGCCGCAATCTGGGGTTTGATGCCAGCGCCAAGCCCGCTAGGAAGGGTCAAATGAGCCCGGAGAACGTTCCGGGAGGGGGATGATTGGGCCTGTTCGACAGATACCTTTCGGGACAATTGCTGATGTATTTCAGCTTCTTCAGCCTGGTTCTGGTAGCGGTCTATTGGGTCAACCGGGCGATCGGGCTGTTCGACCAGCTGATCGCGGGCGGGTCGAACATTCTGACCTTCCTGGAGTTTACAGCGCTGGCCCTGCCCAACGTGATCATGGCGGTGCTGCCGGTATCGGCACTGGTGGCCACGCTCTACGGGATCAACCGGCTGGCGGCGGAGTCCGAAATGGTGGTGGCGCAGACGACCGGCTTGTCGCCCTGGCGGCTGGCGCGTCCCGTGCTGATCTTCGGCTTCGTCGTCGCGCTGATGGTCAGCGTACTGGCGCATGTGCTGACCCCGGCGTCGCGCAGCGCACTGGCGGTGCGGGGTGCGGAACTGTCGCAGGACGTGACCGCGCGGTTCCTGAAGGAGGGCGAATTCATCCATCCCGGCGCGGGCATCACCGTCTATGTCCGCGAGATCACGCCGCGGGGCGAACTTCTGGGCCTGTTCCTTCAGGATCGCCGCAGCCCCGAGGTGCGCACGTCCTACACCGCCGAACGCGCCATTCTGGTCCGTGCCGACCCGGACCTGGGCGGAGGCACGCGGTTGGTGATGTTTGACGGCATGGCCCAGACCCTGCAAACCATGGACCGCAATCTGGTGACCACGACGTTCAACGATTTCGCCTATGATCTAGCGGGGCTGGCCGGATCCGCCGCCGCAAGGACGCGCGATCCGCGCGAATTGTCGACGCCCGAGCTGCTGCGGGCCGACGCCACGACGCAGGAATTGACGGGTGTGGATGTGGCGAAATTGCAGTACGAAGGTCATCTCAGGATATCCGAGGCCCTCTTCGCCTTTGCCCTGCCGTTGATGGCGCTTGGGTTCCTGATGTTGGGCGGCTATTCGCGGCTGGGGTTGTGGCGCCAGATTCTGGCGGCGGTCGTGGCGGCCATCATACTGAAAATGCTGGGCAACATCGCCGAAACCGCCGCCCGCGGCCAGGTCGGGGGGTGGTGGCTGACCTATGTGCCTTCGCTGATGACGCTGGCCCTGGGGGCGGGGCTGATCTGGCGCAGCACATTCGGGCCGCTGCGTCTGCGCCGGACCGGGGGGGGCGCATGATCCTGCAGATGTATCTGGCGCGCCGGTTCCTGTGGCTGGTGTTCATCGTGACGCTGGTATTCACCGGCCTGCTTCTGCCCATCGACCTGATGGAGCAGTTGCGCCGTCTGGACGGGCGCGGCGGAGATGTAGGGGACGGCTTGCGGCTGGCGGCGCTGAACCTGCCGGCGGCGCTGTATCAGATCCTGCCGTTGATCGTGATCCTGTCGACGCTGGCACTGTTCCTGTCGCTGGCGCGGTCGTCCGAAATGGTGGTGATCCGGGCCGCGGGCCGCTCGGCGATGCGGGCAGCCTTCGCGCCCGTCATGGCCGCGTTCGTTCTGGGCGTTGCCGCACTGGTGACCGTGAATCCCATCGTCGCCGCGACGCAGGGCGTCTATGAACGGGAGATCGCGCGGTGGCGCACCGGGACCAGCAGCGTGATGTCGATCAGCGAGGAGGGCGTCTGGCTGCGGCAGGGCGACGGCACCGGCCAGACGGTGATCCGCGCGCAGCGGTCGTCGCTGGACGGGACCCTGCTCTATGATGTGACGTTCCTATCGTTCGATGCGAATGGCACGCCGGTCGAACGGATCGAGGCGGCGCAGGCCGAACTGACCGACGGAGAATGGTTGCTGGCGGACGCGAAGATGTGGCCGCTCAGCCAGTCCGAAAACCCCGAGCGCGACTCGCGCGCCGTGGCCATAGCCACGATCCCGTCATCGCTGACCCGCGATCAGATCCGCGACAGTTTTGGGGTGCCGTCGTCGATCCCGATCTTTCAGTTGCCGGGGTTCATACGTCAACTTGACGCCGCCGGCTTCTCGGGGCGCACGCACCGCATCTGGTTGCAGATGGAATTGGCGAACCCGCTGATGCTGGCAGCCATGGTCCTGATCGGGGCGGCGTTTTCGATGCGTCAGGTCCGGGCCGGGCGGTCGGGAATAATGGTACTGACGGCGCTTCTTCTGGGGTTCGGGGTTTTCTTTCTGCGCAACTTCGCTCAGGTGCTGAGCGAGAACGGGCAGCTTCCCGTGGTGCTGGCCGCGTGGTCGCCGCCGATTGCCGCGATCCTGCTGTCCGCAGGTATCATTCTGCGTCTGGAGGACGGGTGATGCGTCTGATCATCGCGCTGTTGGCCCGCCTGATGGGTGGCACCTGCCTGATTGTTTCCCCGGTCTCTGCCTTCGCGCAGACGCCCATCGCGGTGGCCGATGCCGCGCAGCAGGTGGCTCCGGCAACGCTGGTGGCGGACAGCGTCGAGTTCGACGCCGGGAAACTGGTCGCGGAAGGTAACGTCGAGATTTATTTTGACGGGCGCATCCTGCGCGCGACGCGCGTGACCTATCTGCGGGCCGAGGACCGGGTCATCGTCGATGGGCCGTTGACCCTGCTGGACGGGCCGGACACGATTCTGGTCGCGGACTTCGCATCGCTGGCGTCGGATCTGCGCAATTCGGTCCTGCAGGGGGCACGTCTGGTTCTGGATCAACGCCTGCAGATCGCCGCGTCCGAAATCGCGACCGATGCCGAGGGGCGGTATACGCAGCTTTATCAGACCGTCGCGTCGTCCTGTCAGGTCTGCGTCGGCAGTCCTGTGCCGCTCTGGCAGATAAGGGCGCGGCGCATCGTCCACGACAAGGAAAAACAGCAGCTTTATTTCGAAGGTGCCCGGTTCGAGGTGGTCGGCGTGCCCATCGCCTGGTTCCCGCGTCTGCGCCTGCCCGATCCGACGCAGGAACGGACGACCGGTTTGCTGACCCCCCGGCTGACCTCGGACGATTTGCTGGGCACCGGCCTTTCACTGCCCTATTTCATAGAACTGGGGCCGTCGCGCGACCTGACGCTGACGCCGTTCATCACGAACACCGAAACGCGCAGCCTGGGCTTCCGATATCGTCAGGCATTCGACAACGGCGACATCGAGGTGAACGGGGCGCTGTCCAGCGATATGATCCGACCGGGGGAAACGCGGGGGTATATCTTCGCCGAAGGAAACTTTTCGCTGCCCCGCGATTACCGGCTGACATTCAATATCGAGGCGGTCAGCGACAACGATTATCTGGCAACCTATGGTATCGGCCAGCAGGATCTTCTGGAAAGCAGCATCGCCATCACGCGGGTCGACCGCGAGGACCGGTTTCTGGCCGAAGTGATTGCTTTCAATACGTTGCGCGACGGCGAAAACAACCGATTCCAGCCGACGCCGGTCTTTACCATCGAACGGCAGCGGCGCGTCCCCGAGAGTTTTCTGGGCGGTCAGACCGTCTGGACGCTGCAGGCGCATGCCCGCAACCGCGACGCGAGCACGGTTCCTGCGGGCATGCCTGCCAATTCTGCGCGCGATACGCTGCGCCTGTCGGCGGGCGTGGATTGGAAGCGCAGTCGCATCTTCGACTCGGGACTTGTTACGACGGCCCTGGGCGGGCTGAATCTGGATGCCTATAATGTGCAGCAGGACCCGTTTTTCCCGAATACGACCTTCCTGCGTGCCGTGCCCTATGCAGGTCTGGAGTTGCGTTTGCCGATGGCGCGAGCCGAGGCGGGCGGCGTGCGCCACGTGATCGAGCCGATCGCACAGGTAATCCTGGCACCGAACGATCGCCGCCTGACACCCAACGAGGACAGTCTCACCCCCGAATTCGATGAGGGAAACCTGTTTTCGCCGTCACGGTTCGCGGGTCGGGACCAGCGGGAATTGGGCAACAGGTTGAATATCGGCGTCAGCTATACCCGCTACGACCCGTCCGGCTGGACGGTCGGGGCGACGGCGGGACGGATATGGCGACAGGACGATCTGGGTCAATTCCGGCAGGGCACGGGGCTTGCGGGAACGGCCTCGGACTGGCTGCTGGCGTTCAAGGCGGATTCTGGCGACGGACTTCAGCTGATGCAGCGGTCGCTGCTTTCGGACGGTCTGGAGTTTTCCCGCTCCGAAACCATTCTGCGCTGGAACGGCGAGCGGCACGCGCTGGAGACGCGCTATACCTGGCTGGAGGCGGACGCCGGGGCGGGCCGACCGACAGCTACATCGGAATGGGCGGTGGATGCGTCGCGCGATCTGGGCCGTGACTGGACGGGGCGGGTAAACTGGCGATATGACTTCATCACGAACGACGCCAGCAGCGCCGGTCTGGGACTGACCTATCTGTCGGATTGCCTGACGGTCGATTTTGATGTGGAGCGACGCTTCACATCGACGACCACGCTGCAATCATCGACCAGTTTCGGACTGGGTATAGAACTGGCAGGCTTCGGAGCGGACGACCGGCGCGACCGAAAACGGCGCTGCGGAATATGAGAGGGCGGGCAATGACACGATTTCTGGCGACACTGACGGTGGCTATCACGCTGGGGCTGGCCGGATTGGCAACGCCGGGCGCGGCGCAACAACCGTTCGCGGCTGCGGCGACCGTCAACGGACTGGCGATCACCAACTTTCAGGTGCAGCAGCGCGCCCGTTTTTTCGGACTGTTGCGGGCACCGAATGCCGATGCTCAAGGGGCGACCGACGTGTTGATCGACGAGGCGTTGCAGGTGCAGGCCGCCAGAGCCGCGGGCATTGAGCTGACCGCCGAGGACCTGGATGCCGGACTGGTCGAATTCGCCGGCCGGGCGAACCTGAGCCCCGATGCGTTCATCGCGGCCCTGGAGCAAGAGGGCGTTGCCGCCGAGACATTCCGCGATTTCGTGCGAAACGGGCTGTATTGGCGCAATCTGGTGCAGCAAAGGTTCGGGCCGCAGTCGCGACCGAACGAAGCCGAAGTCCGGCGCACGCTGGCCCGTGGCGGGGCCGCCAATGTCCGTGTTCTGCTGTCGGAAATCGCACTTCCGCTGACACCTGAAAATCAGGCCGAACAGGCAGCGCTGGCACAACGGCTGTCCGATACGATATCCGGTCAGGCCGCGTTCGAGCAGGCGGCGCGCACCTATTCCAAGTCGAACTCGGCCCGCTCAGGCGGACGGATCGACTATGTCGACCTGAATGCACTGGCCCCGCCGATCGCCAGTCAGGTGCTGACGCTTGCACCCGGCGAGATTTCGGACCCGGTGAACCTCGGCTCATTTATCGGGCTGTTCATCCTGCGCGGTCTGGACGATTCTCCGGCCAACGCGCCGACGGCCCTGAGCGTCGATTATGCCGAATACCTGATCCCCGGAGGCCGCACGGCGGAAACACTTGGCATCGCCGCGCAGTTGCAGGACCGGATCGACGCCTGTGACGACCTTTACGGTGTTCTGCCGAACGCCGGACAGGGGCAGTTGACGCGCCAGACCGTGCCGACCTCCAGCCTGGCCAGCGATCTGCGGCAGGAGCTGGCCAAGCTGGACGAGGGCGAAGTCTCGACCCTTCTGACGCGCGACGGGTTCCTGCGCTTCATCATGATGTGCGGTCGCGAAGTCGAAGCCGACGATGAGGCATTTACCCGGCTGGGCCAGCGATTGCTGAATCAGCGGTTGGGCAGCTATGCCGACGGTTTGCTGGCGGAACTGCGCGCCGATGCCATCATCACGCGCTGACACCCGGCCACTGGCGATCACTTGCGGGGAACCTTCGGGCATCGGTCCCGAAGTGATCGCCAAGGCGCGGACTGAAATTTCAGATGTGCCGTTCTTCGTGATCGGGAACCCCGACCATTTTGCGGGGTTCGGCGCCCTGATGCGTCTGATCGACGACCCGTCCGAAGCGGGAAACGATGCGCTTTGCATCCTGCCCCATGACGTTCCCGGCCCGGCGCGCCCCGGCTGGCCCGACGGGCAACAGGCGGCGGGGGTGATTTCCGCCATCGCGCGGGCCGTCGATCTGGCCCTGGGCGGCAGGGTATCTGGTGTCGTGACCGCGCCGATTCACAAGAAGGCGCTGAAGGATGGGGCGGATTTTCCGCATCCGGGGCATACCGAATACCTGGCCGCACTGGCCGGTAACGCCGATGTCGTGATGATGCTGGCCTGCCCCGCGTTGCGCGTCGTGCCCGCGACCATCCATATCGCGCTGGACCGGGTATCGACGGAGTTGACGCCCGATGTTCTGGAGACGGTGCTGCGCGTCACCCATGCGGGCCTGCGCCGGGATTTCGGCATCGCCGCGCCCCGCATCGCGGTGGCCGGATTGAACCCGCACGCGGGCGAAGGCGGCACCATGGGACGGCAGGAGGTCGAGTGGATCGCCGATCTGGTCGCGCGGCTGGCCCCCGAACTGGGCTGTTTCGGCCCCCTGCCCGCCGACACGATGTTTCACGCGGGCGCACGGGCCGGATACGACGCGGCGGTGGCGATGTATCACGATCAGGCGCTGATCCCGATCAAGACCATCGATTTCGCGGGCGGTGTGAACGTCACGCTGGGTTTGCCGTTCATCCGCACGTCGCCCGATCATGGCACCGCCCTCGACATCGCCGGGCGCGGCGTGGCCGATCCGACGTCGATCATCGCGGCAATCCGGATGGCGTGGGACATGGGACAACGCCGGAACGCCTTGGCCTGAGGCACCGCCCCCGCTAAGGCGAGTAACATGAGCCAGATCGATACCCTGCCGCCGTTGCGCGACGTCATAAATGCGCATGACTTGCGCGCCAAGAAATCCCTGGGCCAGAATTTCCTGCTGGACCTGAACCTGACGGCGCGGATCGCACGTGTTGCCGGATCGCTGGAGGGCGTCGACGTGCTGGAGGTCGGGCCTGGCCCCGGCGGTCTGACGCGCGGATTGCTGGCCGAGGGGGCAAGGCATGTTCTGGCCGTGGAAAAGGACGCGCGGTGTCTGCCCGCCCTGGCCCAGATCGAAGCCGCCTGCCCCGGTCGCCTGACCGTTGTGAACGCGGACGCGCTGAAGCTGGACGCAAGCGATCATCTGAGTACGCCGTGGCGGATCATTTCGAACCTGCCGTATAATGTCGGGACGGAATTGCTGGTGCGCTGGCTGACGCCCGCCAGCTGGCCACCGCCGTGGCAAAGCCTGACGCTGATGTTCCAGAAGGAAGTGGCCGAACGCATCGTCGCCGCGCCGGGGTCCAAGGCCTACGGGCGGCTGGCGATTCTGGCGCAATGGCGCTGCGACGTGCGCATCGCGATGACGCTGCCACCCGAGGCGTTCACACCGCCCCCCAAGATCCATTCAGCGGTGGTGCATTTCACAGCCTTGCCTGCGCCGCGGTTTCCAGCGGATGCGGCGGTTCTGGAACGGGTTGTGGCCAAGGGCTTCAACCAGCGGCGCAAGATGCTGCGCGCCGCGTTGAAGGGGCTGGTGCCGGATGTGGAAGATCGTCTGGTCGCGGCAGGGATCAAGCCCACCGACCGGGCCGAGCAGATACCGCTGGAGGCCTGGTGCGCCCTGGCCCGCGAAATCGCCTGAGCTGACACAAGGGGCCGGAGACCCCTTGTGCATTTTCAGGCCGGTATCAGCTGTCCGCAGCCGGTTCGCTGGATGTGTCTTCCACCTTGGCCGGGGCCTTCTTGCGCACGCGGGTGCGTTTGGGCTTGTCGGCGGGCGGCGCATCGGCGCGGTTTTCAGGCGTCTCGACCGGCCCGTTATCGACCTCGGGCGCGTCGATTACGTCGACGGTCTGTGCACGTTTACTGCTCCGCGTCGGGGTGTCGGGCTGTGATGCTTCGACCGGTTGTCTGGCGTCACCACCCTGATCGTTGCCCTGATCGTTGCGGGTGTCGTTGCGATTATCGCGACGACGGTTACCGCCCTGATTGCCGCCCTGACCGGAATTGTCCTGACCGCCGCCCTGCTGGTTGGGGTTCTGGTTATTCTGGTTGTTGTTATTGTTCTGCTGACCATTCTGGTTGCCATTCTGCTGGCCCCCGGTCTGGTTGCTGTTCTGCTGGTTGTTGTTCGGCTGATTGCTGCTGTTCTGCTGGTTATTCTGCTGGTTATTCTGCTGGCGGGCCTCCAGCTCCTTCTGGGCGGCGGCAAGCAACCGGGTGTAGTGCTCGGCATGCTGCTGGAAGTTCTCGACGGCGACGCGGTCGCCGGATAGCTGCGCATCCCGGGCCAACTGGTTGTATTTCTCGATGACCTGCGCGGGCGTTCCGCGCACCTTGCCCTCGGGGCCGGAGCTGTCGAACGTCCGATTGATGATATTGCCGCCGCCCTGAGGGTTGCGACTACGGTTCTTGTTCCGCGAACGGGACTTGCTGCTTCTCATGCGTGGTGTATTCCGCTGATCGTTGCCGTGGACCCTGCCCGTCTCATGCGGGTCGCGGGGTCCGGAGATGGTCGGGCGTCGCATCCGGGGCACGTCTTACCGTGTCAACCGCCGATGCTGTGTAGGTTATGGGTGTGTCGGGCCGCACATACAAGCTGATTTATTGCCCATTGGCCGGTTTTTCTGCCGAAACCACCCGATCCTTGCCGTTGAGGTCGCATTTTACCGCCACGTTGGTCAATCCGGCCTTGTGAAACAGGGCCGAAACATCATCTGCCTGCGTCGCGCCGATTTCTACAAGAAGGCGACCGCCGGAGGTAAGGTACGCCGATGCGTCGCGGGCGATGGTGCGATAGGCGTCCAATCCATCGCCGCCGGGCGTCAGGGCGAGGTGCGGCTCGTGCAGGACTTCGGGCGACAGATCGGCCATTTCCGAAGCGGTGATATAGGGCGGGTTGGAGACGATGAGATCGAAGGCGCCTTCGACCGACGCCAGCCAGTCGGAGTTGAGGAAGGTCACGCGATCGGCGACGCCGACCATCGCCGCATTCTGTGCCGCAACTTTCAAAGCGTCATCCGAGATGTCGGTGCCCAGCCCGGCCGCTTCGGTCTGTTCGTAAAGAAGCGACAGCAGGATGCAGCCGGACCCGGTGCCAAGGTCGAGGACGTTCGTGAACTTCGTCTGCAATGCAGCCTCGATCAGAGTTTCAGTGTCGGGACGCGGGTCAAGTACGTCGGCAGTGACGATGAAATCATGCATCCAGAAGGCGCGCCGTCCGGTGATATGCGATACCGGTTCGCGGCGAAGGCGACGCCGGACCGCCCGTTCATAGGCATCCGCGATATCGGGCGGCATCGTATCGCCGCTGCCCACCGCATCCTCGGCCAAGGCAAGAAACAGCGCGGAGGCGTCACGCGCCGGGTCGGGGATGCCGACCAGTTCCATCCGCTGGCGGGCGGAGTGCATGGCGCGGGCAACGTCGGTTTCGTTCATGTTCCCATCTCGGCCATCAACTGCGCCTGAAGATCGGCGGTCAGGGCGTCGATGACATCGTCCAGATCGCCCTGCATCACGGCGTCGAGCTTATAGAGCGTCAGGTTGATCCGGTGGTCGGTCATGCGGCCCTGTGGAAAATTATAGGTGCGGATGCGTTCGCTGCGGTCGCCCGACCCGACCTGTGCCTTCCGGTCTGCGGACCGTTCGGCATCGACCGCCGCCCGCTGCGCCTCATAGAGCCGTGCGCGCAGCACATTCATCGCGATCTCGCGGTTGCGGTGCTGGGATTTCTCGCTGCTGGTCACGACGATGCCGGTCGGCAGGTGCGTGATGCGCACGGCAGAATCGGTGGTGTTGACGTGCTGCCCGCCGGCCCCGGATGCGCGCATCGTGTCGATACGGATATCGGTGGCCGGGATGTCGATATCGACCTCCTCCGCCTCGGGCAGGACGGCGACGGTCGCGGCAGAGGTATGGATGCGCCCGCCGGATTCGGTCGAGGGAACGCGCTGAACCCGGTGGACCCCGGATTCGAACTTGAGGCGCGCGAAGACGTTCTCGCCCTCGATCCGGGCCGTCAGTTCCTTGATGCCACCCAGATCGGTTTCCTGCCGTTCTATCATCTCGACCCGCCAGCCGCGTCCTTCGGCATAGCGGCGATACATGGATTCCAGATCCGCGGCGAAGAGCGACGCCTCGTCGCCGCCAGTGCCGGGCCGGATTTCCAGGATCGCGGGCCGCGCGTCGGCGGCATCTTTGGGCAGCAGCGCAAGCTGCAACTGCGCCTGCCCCGCCGCAAGCGCGGCCTCGAGTTCCGGCAGTTCGGCCTGCGCCAGTTCGGCCATTTCAGCGTCGGCCAGCATGGCGCGCGCCTCGTCGATCTGACGTTCCAGCAGGCGATGCGCGCGAACCTGTTCGGCAACCGGCTTCACATCGGAATATTCACGCGTCAGGTCGGCGATCTCCGATGCCTCGGGCCCTGCATTCAGGCGCGCTTCGAGATATTCGAAGCGCGACAGGATCTGGTCGAGGCGGTCGGACGGGATCATGCGCGCGTGATGCGGGGCAGATCGGATTTGGTCAAGGGCACCCGGAATGTTAGCATATTCGGCAGGAGGTATTGCCGATGCGCCGTGTTGTCCTGTTTCTATGTCTTTCCGCCCTTCCTGCGGCGGCCCAGGATTTTTATCCTCCGATGCCCGGTGTCGACTGTTATTGCACCGACACGACCGGCGGGCGGGTCGAAATGGGGGTCGAAGCCTGTCTTACCGTGGGGGGCCGAAGTTTCATGGCGCTTTGCGATATGTCGTTGAACGTGTCGATCTGGCGGGACACGGGGCGAGACTGCATCAGTAGTTGAGGCGGGAATACCGCGTCAGGGCGCGGTAGTCCTTGCGCGGCCCGATAACGTGCCAGCGCACCGACCAGCATGGCCAGAGCGTGAAATCATAAGTCAGGCAATATGTATCGGGTGCGCAGTCGTGCGTCGCGGCAGGGCGCGGTCCGGGTCCGATGACATGGAATGGGCGCGCATCGGCGAAGGCCACCGCGATGGCATTGTCCCGCGCCTGCCAGAGTGTCGTTCGGTTGCCCGACACCGGGGCCATGGCACCGATGGTCAGCGACCCGATCTCATCGCAGCGAAGACCAGTTGCGTCCGGGGACCAGTCCGCCGTGCCGCTGAACCGGGCCGTCGTGCCATCGGCGTGACGGATCACCCGCGCGACCTGCCATTTGCCCGACAATTGGGCCAGTCGATCAGCCGGAGACATGGCAGCTTCCTTGCGGTAAGAACCCGTGCACCCTAAGAGGCACGCGACCCGTCCACCAGTCGAGAGTGCCGCCATGATCCCCCGTTATTCCCGCCCCGAAATGGTCGCCATCTGGTCGCCTGAGACGAAATTCCGCATCTGGTACGAGATCGAGGCCCATGCCTGCGATGCGATGGCCGATCTGGGCGTCATCCCCCGCGAAAACGCCGAAGCCGTGTGGAAGGCCAGGGATACGGACTTCGACGTCACGCGCATCGACGAGATCGAGGCGGTGACCAAGCATGACGTCATCGCGTTCCTGACGCATCTGGCCGAGATCATCGGTGCGGACGCAGCACGCTTCGTGCACCAGGGCATGACGTCGTCGGACGTTCTGGACACCACCTTCAATGTGCAACTGGTGCGCGCCGCCGATCTGTTGATCGCGGATGTCGAGGCATTGCTGGAGGCGCTGAAACGTCGGGCCATCGAACATAAAGACACGGTGCGGATCGGGCGATCGCATGGCATTCATGCGGAACCGACGACGATGGGCCTGACCTTTGCGCGGTTTTACGCGGAAATGGCGCGCAACCTGAAACGGCTGCAAGCAGCGCGCGCGGAAATCGCGACGGGTGCCATCAGCGGTGCGGTCGGAACGTTTGCCAATATCGACCCGGCGGTCGAGGAGCACGTCTGCGCCAAGCTGGGGTTGGAGCCGGAGCCGATCAGCACGCAGGTCATCCCGCGTGACCGCCATGCCGCCTTCTTCTGCGCGCTTGCTGTCGTGTCGTCGTCGGTCGAGAATATCGCCATCGAGATCCGCCACATGCAGCGGACTGAAGTGCTGGAGGCGGAAGAATTCTTCAGCGCGGGCCAGAAGGGGTCAAGTGCCATGCCGCACAAGCGCAACCCGGTCCTGACCGAGAACCTGACGGGTTTGGCGCGGATCGTGCGGATGGCCGTCATTCCTGCGTTGGAGAACGTCGCGCTGTGGCATGAGCGGGATATTTCCCACTCCTCCGTCGAGCGGATGATCGGGCCGGATGCGACCGTGACGCTGGATTTTGCGTTGTCGCGCCTGACGGGCGTGATCGACAAGCTGGTGATCTATCCCGACAACATGCTGGCGAACATGAACAAGTTCCGGGGCCTTGTGATGTCGCAACGGGTCTTGCTGGCGCTGACGCAAGCCGGGGTCAGCCGCGAGGACAGCTATAAGCTGGTGCAGCGCAATGCGATGAAAGTTTGGGAGCAAGGCGCTGATTTTCAGACCGAATTGCTGGCCGATGCGGACGTTCGGGCGGCTTTGTCCGAGGATGAGATCAGGGAAAAGTTCGATCTTGGCTATCACACCAAGCATGTCGACACGATCTTCAAGCGGGTCTTCGGCTAGGTCAGGCTTATCGAAGCTCCGGTTCGGAGTTCACGAAGGCTGTGCGATGCCCAACGTGGCCGTCACCGTCGGGGACGCTGCCGACGCGGGCGACAAGCCGACCGTTCCCGGCTAGCCAGACCGTGACAGACCGGATTTCATCGGTCTGCCCGCGACATAGGTCTGCGCGACGGCACGGTCGTCGCCCATCATGATGGTCGGGAACACTGCTTCCCAGAGATCGTCGGCCTGCGCCTGCCGTTGTGCGATGGCGGGGGTCGAAGCCAGGTCGAGGACGACAATATCTGCCATCGCGCCAGGCGTCAGTCGTCCGATGTCATCGGCCATCAAGGCGCGCGCCGACCCTTCGGTCGCCAGATAAAGAAGCTGCGCCGGGTGCAGGGCGGTGCCGCGCAGTTGCGCGACTTCGTAGGCGGCGGCCATGGTGCGCAACATCGAAAAGCTGCTGCCGCCGCCGGTATCGGTGGCAAGTCCGACACGCATCCGCGCCGACATCCCCATGTCGAACAGGCCCGACCCGATGAATGTATTGGATGTCGGGCAGTGGATTATGGCGGCACCGACATCGGCCAGTCGATCCTTTTCGCGATCCGTCAGGTGGATGGAGTGCCCGTAGAGACCACGTTCGCCCAGCAAACCATGCGTCTCGTAGGTGTCGAGGTAATCGCGCGCGTCGGGAAACAGGTCGCCGACCCAGGCGATTTCATCGGTCTGTTCGCTCAGATGCGTTTGCATCATGCAATCCGGGTTCTCGGACCAGAGCGCGCCCAATGCCGAGAGCTGGTCGGGCGTGGACGTCGGCGCAAAGCGCGGCGTGATGACGTAACGTGCGCGCCCTGCCCCATGCCATTTCGACAGCAAGGCGGCGCTGTCGTCATAGGCCGACTGCGCCGAGTCGCGCAGGTTGTCCGGGGCATTGCGATCCATACAGGTCTTGCCCGCCCAGATGGCCATATCGCGCATGGCCGCGGCCTCGAAAACTGCATCAACGCTGGCGGGGTGGACTGTGGCGAAGCTGCAGGCGGATGTCGTGCCGTGCGCGAGCGCAAGATCGAGGTAGCGATTGGCAATTTCACCGGCGTAAGCGGGGTTGTTGAACCGCGCCTCCTCGGGAAAGGTATAGGTGTTGAGCCAGTCGATCAGCCGCTTGCCCCAGGAGGCGATGATCGCGGTTTGCGGATAATGGACATGGGCATCGACGAAACCCGGCAGGATCAGGTTCTGACCGTGATCCGTAACCTTTGCATCAGGATAGTCGGCGCACAGCCGGTCCGCGGGGCCGGTTGCCACGATGCGTCCATCCTCCATCGCAACAGCACCATGTCTGTGATGGACAACCGCCTCGGTTGGATCGGTCGCAAAGGGATCTGAGGTGAAGGCCAGTGTCTGGCCGAGGATCAGAGATGTCATGCCCCTGCCTACCTGCACGGCGAAATCCCCGCTACCCCTTACTCGGCAGGCGCGCTATCCCCACAGCAACAGCACGGGGAGACAGCGCATGGCCGAGCCGGACCTGCAGATCGATGATGAAATCGACGATGATATCGAGCTGGATCAACCGCGCCTGAAACTGGTGCGCACCGCGCTGGACGAGCGCGATTCCATGGCGCTGGACGATCTTCTGGAACCGTTGCACGGCGCAGATATCGCCGACATTCTGGAACAGATCACCGAGCTGGAACGCGCCACACTGATCGAATTGTGGTCCGGTAATATCGACGGGGAAATCCTGTCGGAACTGGACGAGTCGCTGCGCGAGGAGATCCTCGCCGCACTGCCTGCCGAGGATGTCGCCGACGCGGTTCGCGAGCTGGACACCGACGACGTCGTTGACCTGATCGAAAATCTGGACGATCAGACGCAGGCCGGTGCGATCCTTGGTGCGCTGACCGACATCGACCGGGTCGCGGTCGAACAGGCGCTGACCTATCCGGAGTATTCCGCCGGTCGCCTGATGCAGCGCGAGGTGGTCGTCGCGCCCTCGTTCTGGAACGTCGGACAGGCCATCGACCATCTGCGAACCGCCGAGGATCTGCCCGAGCAGTTCTATCATGTCATTCTGGTCGATCCGCGGATGCGGCCGGTGGGTCATGTGACATTGGGCAAACTTCTTGCGACGGCGCGCGATGTGCCGCTGTCGGACATCGAGGAGGAAAGTTTCCGCACCTTCGAAGTCACCGACCCCGAAAGCGAAGTCGCCTATGCCTTCAACCAGTACCACCTTATTTCCGCCGCTGTGACGGATGCTGACGACCGTCTTCTGGGGGTCATCACCATCGACGACGCGATCCGGATTCTGGATGAGGAAGCCGAGGAGGACATTCTGCGTCTGGCCGGTGTGGACGCCGAGGAATCGCTGTCCAACAAGACTCTGGGCGTCGTCCGGCGACGGTTTCCCTGGCTGGCGGTCAACCTGGTGACGGCTATCCTGGCATCAATGGTGATTTCTCAGTTCGAGGCGGTGCTGACCCAGATCGTCGCGCTGGCCGTTCTTATGCCGATCGTGGCGTCGATGGGCGGCAATGCCGGCACACAATCGCTGACCGTGGCGGTGCGCGCGCTTGCGACGCGCGACCTGACAGGGGCGAACGTCTGGCGGATTATCCGGCGCGAAGTGATGGCGGGCGCAATCAACGGGTTGGCTTTCGCGGCGATCATGTCCGTTGTGGGCATTATCTGGTTCGACTCGCTGATGCTGGGGGCGGTGATCGCGGTGGCGATGGTCATCAACATGATCGTTGCGGGGCTGGCGGGCGTGGGCATACCGGTCGTGCTGGAAAAGGTCGGGATCGATCCGGCACTCGCGTCCGGCGCTTTCGTGACCACAGTGACGGATATCGTCGGGTTTTTCGCGTTTCTGGGGCTGGCGGCGCTCTGGTTGCTCTAGGCGTTCAGGCAGCCGCGTCCAACAAAGCCTGCGCCGCGCCACGGGCCGCGTCTGTAATCGTGTCACCGGCCAGCATGCGGGCAATTTCGTCGACGCGGTCGGTTTCAGCAACCGGGACGACGGTCGAGATGGTAATGTCTTTGGCGATGGATTTCTCGACGCGCCAGTGATGCGCGCCGAAGGCGGCAACCTGCGGAGAATGCGTCACGACGAGGACCTGGCCACCGTCGGCCAGCGTCTTCAGGCGGCGACCGACCGCGTCCGCAGTTGCTCCTCCGACGCCGCGGTCGATCTCGTCGAAAATCAGCGTCAGGGTGCGGTCGCCGCCGGTCAGGCAGACCTTCAGGGCCAGCAAGAAGCGGCTGAGTTCGCCGCCGGATGCGATCTTGTTGAGCGGGCCGGAGGGCGCACCGGGATTGGTAGCAACCTCGAAGGCGACCCCGTCGGCACCGTCGGGGCCGGGCGTGGCGGGGGTAACGATCGTCGTGAAGGTCGCACGGTCCATCTTGAGCGGGGCGAGCTCTTCTGCCATCGCGCGGTCCAGCGATTTGGCCGCCTTTGTGCGCGTAGCGGTGAGGGCGGCGGCGGCGGTGTCGTACGCCTTTTGCGCCGCGTCCGCCTCGGCCTGCAATTTCGGCAGCGCGCCTTCGGATGCATCCAGTAGGGCCAGCCTTTCGCGCAACTCGGCGGCAAATGCGGGCAAGTCGTCGGGTTGCCGGCCGTGCTTGCGGGCCAGCGCGCGGATGGCGAACAGCCGCTCCTCCGTCTCCTCCAGCTCATACGGATTGAAGCTGAGCGCATCCAGGCAGGATTCGACCCCGGCCTGTACGTCGGACAACTCGACCATGGCGCGGTTCAGCGCGTCGATGGCAGGGTTGATCGTGTCACCTGCCCTGTCCGCCGCGCCCTCGAGCCAGCGGGTTGCATCAATCATCTGACCTTCGGCCCCCTGCGGCCCGATCGCCTGCAGGGCGCGGGCGACGTCGGCACGTATTTTCTCGGCGCCCTGCATCAGACGGCGGCGGGCGTCGAGGTCGGCCTCCTCTCCGGCTTGTGGATCCAGGGCATCGAATTCCGCGACCGCATGGCGCAGGAAATCTTCCTCGGCGCGGGCCTCGTCGCGGCGGGCTTCGGCCAGTTTGAGCGTCCGGCGGGCAAGGCTGAGGCTGGACCACGCGCGCGACACCGGAGACAGGTCCGACCCGGCGAATGCGTCCAGCAGCGCGCGGTGACCGCGCACGTCCAGCAGCCCACGATCGTCATGTTGGCCGTGCAATTCCAGCAGGGTATCGGACAACGCGCGCAGCACCTCGCCGGTGACGCGGATACCGTTGACCCAGGCGGTTTTGCGTCCGTCCCGCGTATTGATGCGGCGCAGCAGCAATTCACCATCGTCGGCAGGGATGGAATGATCGGCCAGAACCGCGCGGGCGGCGTGACCGGCTGGCAGGTCGAAACTGGCGAAGACCTCGCCCTGATCGGCCCCCTGTCGCACCAGCTCGGCCCTTCCCCGCCAGCCCAGAACGAAGCCGAGAGAATCGAGCAGAATCGACTTGCCCGCACCGGTTTCGCCGGTCAGCACGTTCAGCCCCGCGTGAAATTCCAACGCGAGGTGGTCGATGATAAGCAGATCGCGGATATCGAGTGTGCGGAGCATCCGGCTATCTAGCGCGCAGAATTAGCGAACCACCAGTGGCGCGCAGGTTGCGCATCCCGAGGTTACAGCCAGCGGCCTTGAACTGTGCGACGATAAATGTCGCGCAGCCAGCTTGTGCCCTTGGCTTCGGGCGCAAGACCGCGGCCCGTCAACTGGCGGTAGGCATCGTCATAAAACGGCGAGGACTGGAAGTTATAGCCAAGGATCGCCGCTGCGGTCTGCGCTTCGTCGGTCAGGCCCAACGAAAGATAGGCTTCAACCAGCCGCATCAGTGCTTCGGGGGTATGGGTGGTGGTCTGAAACTCTTCGACCACGGTGCGGAACCTGTTGATCGCCGCCGGGTAGTGGCCACGCTTGAGGTAATAGCGCCCGATTTCCATCTCTTTCGCGGCCAGGTGGTCGAAGGCCAGATCGAACTTGAGGATCGATGAACGGGCATATTCGCTGTCGGGATATTGCTCGATCACGGTGCGCAGCGATTGCAGCGCCTGGAAGGTCAGGCCCTGGTCACGACCGACCTGATCAATCTGGTCATAGTAGCTGAGCGCCAGAAGATATTGCGCATAGGCCGCATCTTCGTCCGCCGGATAGAAATCGATGAACCGCTGGGCGGCAGCGCGCGCATTCTCGTAGTCACGGTCCTTGTAATAGGAAAACGCCTGCATGATCAGGCCGCGCTTGGCGAAATCGGAATAGGGGTAGAGCCGCTCGATCTCGGCGAAAAGAACGGCGGCATCGTCGGGATCACCCGATGCAAGCTTGAGCTCAGCGCGCTGATATATTGTCTCGGGGGCCGTGTCTTCGAGAACCAGAGTATCGTTCGCCCCGCCACAGGCCCCAAGAAATCCCAAAAGCGTCAATGTCGCCAAGGGTTTCCCTATGCGAAGCAAATGCCGTGCGGTCATGCGTCCAATTCCCTGCCCATGCCCGTTCAGGGCCTTGCCGCACCATAGTCCAGCGACCCCGGCCTGTGAAGCACCGCAACGGCGAAAACAGACGTCAGATGTGCGAGAACACATCACGCTCCAGTCCGGCCCCCGGCAGAAGACGGCATTCCGTTGCCGACAACGTGCGGATACGATAGGCCAGAGGGTCCGCGAACAGTGCCCGAAGCAGTTTGTTCGTCACTGCATGGCCCGCGCGAATGCCGGTATAACGACCCAGGATGGGCGCACCGGCCAGCGCAAGATCGCCCAAGGCATCCAGCATCTTGTGGCGCACGGCCTCGTCAATATGACGAAGGCCTTCGGGGTTCAGTACGCGTGCGCCATCGACGACCACGGCGTTCGACAAGCTGCCGCCGAGAGCCTTGCCCACGGCCCGCATCGCATCGACGTCCGACTGGCTGCAAAATGTGCGGCTGTCACAAAGCTCGCGCACGAACGTCCCGTTTGACAGACGCAGAACCTTGTGCTGCTGGCCGATGGCGGCGTCGACGAAATCAATCGAGAAATCGATTTCAAGTTCGTCGGCCGGTGTCAGGGTCGCGCTGGCAGACCCGTCAGAAACATGAACGCGGCGCAGAACCTCGATGGCGTGAACGGGTGCATCCAGACGACGTACGCCGGTCTTGAGAATCGCGCGAACGAATTCGGCGGCGGACCCGTCAAGGATCGGAACCTCGGGGCCGTCGATCTCAAGGATGGCGTTCAGGACGCCGCAGCCGGACAATGCGGCCATCACATGCTCGACTGTCGAGACGGAGACGCCCGCCTCGTTCACCAGCAACGTGCAGAGCGGCGACAACTCGACCGCATCGTGGCGCGCGGCGATCATCGCGTTGCCTTCGATGTCGGTGCGGCGGAACCAGATGCCATGGTTGGCGGGAGCGGGATGAATCGACAGGCGCGCGGGACGGCCCTGGTGCAGGCCGGTTCCGGCAAAACGGACGATGCTTTTGATTGTCGTTTGCATATGCTTGCCCGTTTCATTCAATGATCGCGCCACTCACGGACACTTCTTCAATGGTGAGATAAGCGGACAGGCCTGTCCCGGCAATTCAACGGTGGTTACGGCGTGAAACAGGGCCGCAACAAGAGTGGCAAAAATCTGCCGACGATCGGAAAATGCATAAAAATTCTTTTTTATACAGATGTTTAATAAAACACAGAAGCAAGCCCCAACGACCGTATGGGCATGATTTGTGATCGGCTACTGCCTGAAAGATGCCGTATTCAAGGCAAAAACGGCGACCCGGAGGGGCCGCCGTTTCAGGTCTTGGGTCTTTGGAGGAGACTAGTTTGCCTGACGACGCAGGAAGGCCGGGATCTCGATACGCTCGTCCTCGGGCTCGGGCTGTGGCCGGGATTGAGGGGCCGGAGCGGCTGCGGCGGGGCGCTGAACCGGAGTATCGGCAGCGGTGCCGGTCATCCGGTTGATCAGCGATCCGATGCCGAAACGCGCACCTGCATCGCCATGCGTGGCGGGCGCAGGCGCGGTTGAGCGGCGTTCACCGTTCAGCACGGCGGCGCGCAGGCGATCCATCGCTTCGGGCGAAGGGGCACCGGTCGGGCGCGGCGCGGTGAAGCTGGCCTGTTCGGGCTCGGCGGCGTGGTGGACCGGCGCGGCGGGCGCAGGCGAATAGGCCGGGGCCGGCAGGTCATCATCAGGCGCGGCGCCATGACCGAAGAAACTGTCGGCGGACGCGGCTTCTTCAGCCTCGTGTTGATCGATGGCGTCGAAGAAATTCGGCTCCGACGGGGCGGCGGGCGCCTTGGCAACCGGCTCGGGCTGCGGCGCAGGAGCCGCGGCGGCAAGCGGCGCAGCGGCGGGAACTTCGACCGGGGAACCCTGTTCGGTCGCCATGCGACGGCGCGGCATCGGAGTGGCGTCCATCGCCGATGATGCGTCGATGCCCGTGGCGACGACCGACACGCGCATGATACCTTCCATGGCCGGGTCAAGCGTCGAACCGACGATGATATTCGCGTCCTCGTCCACTTCCTTGCGGATACGATTGGCGGCTTCGTCCATTTCGAACAGGGTCAGGTCGTGACCGCCGGTGATGTTGATCAGAACACCCTTGGCTCCCGACAGCGACAGCTCGTCCAGCAGCGGGTTGGCGATGGCCTTTTCGGCGGCTTCGACGGCGCGATCTTCGCCCTCGGCCTCGCCGGTGCCCATCATGGCCTTGCCCATCTCGTCCATCACCGAACGGACGTCGGCGAAGTCGAGGTTGATCATGCCCGGACGGACCATCAGGTCGGTCACGCCCTTGACGCCCTGATAGAGCACGTCGTCGGCCATCGAGAACGCCTCGGTGAAGGTCGTCTTCTCATTGGCAAGGCGGAACAGGTTCTGGTTCGGAATGATGATAAGGGTATCGACGACTTTCTGCAGGGCCTCGACGCCCTCCTCGGCCTGACGCATCCGCTTGCTGCCTTCGAACTGGAAGGGCTTGGTGACGACGCCGACGGTCAGGATGCCCAATTCACGCGCGGCCTGCGCGATGATCGGGGCCGCTCCGGTTCCGGTGCCGCCGCCCATACCGGCAGTGATGAAGCACATATGCGCGCCGGCCAGACGGTCGACGATTTCCTCGATGGTTTCTTCGGCGGCGGACGCGCCGACCTGTGGGCGCGCACCGGCGCCCAGACCTTCGGTGACGCGGGCGCCAAGCTGGATCCGCGACGGGGCGTGATTCTGTTGCAGCGCCTGCGCGTCGGTGTTGGCGACGACGAATTCAACGCCTTCCAGATCTTTCTGGATCATGTTGTTGACGGCATTGCCGCCTGCCCCGCCAACACCGAACACGGTGATGCGCGGGCGCAGATCGTGTTCCGTGGTCTGGCCGCCGGGCATTGTGAGATTCAGTGTCATAGCTCTGTCCGCCTGTATTGCCGGCCCTGCCTCAGGCCATTTGGAGTTCCGTCTTTCTGGACGGTTGCCTTATTTTTGCCCCAAGTTAGCGAAGCTGATCCCCGACGTCACCCCAAAAAGAAATCGGTGGGCAATTTCTGCTGATTGCGGCTTTTTTGCCCTTCCATCCGCGCTGTTTTCCCTGCGGAACGGTCGAAATAGTGTTGCCCGGAAGACTCACCAATTGTCCTTGAACCAGCGGACCGCGCGACGCAACGACCGACCCGAGGTGCGTTCGGACGTGGCGTCGAAATCCCAGAACTCGTCCTGCGGCTCGGCACCCTGCATACACAGGCCGACGCAGGCCGCGAATGCCGGACCCTTGGCCGCTTCGGGAAGGCCATGAACCCTCAGGGGGCGGCCCAGCCGGACCTGGTTGCCAAGGATGCGCGCGGCCAATCCGTCGAGACCGGGAATTTGCGACGCGCCGCCTGTCAACACTATGCGCTGCGACGGCAGATCGCCGAAACCCGCGGCATCCAGACGGGCACGGGCATCTTCCAGAATTTCCTCGACCCGCGGGCGGATGATGCCGATCAACTCGGTCCGGGTGACGGAGCGGCGGTCGTGGTGCCAATCGCCGGTGTCCGCCTCCAGCGCGATCAATTCGCGGTCGTCCATGCCGGTGGCGACAACACCGCCATAGCGGGTCTTGATCATTTCGGCGGTGCCCGTGGGAATGCGCAGGCCTTGCGATATGTCCGACGTCACATTCGCCCCGCCAAAGGGAATCGTGTCTGCGAAGACCATGTGCTTGCGCATGAAGATCGAGATGCCGGTGGTGCCAGCCCCCATGTCGATGCAGGCTGCGCCCAGTTCCTTCTCATCCTCGACCAGCGCGGAGGTTGCGGCGGCATAGGGCGCGGACGCCAACCCCGCCAGTTCCAGATCGCAGCGATGGATGCAGGTCAGCAGATTCTCGATCGCGTGGGCATCGACGGATAGCAGGTGCATATCGGCGCGCAGCATTTCGCCGGTCTGGCCGCGCGGGTCGCGCAGGGTGGTGCGGTGGTCGATGCCGAAGTTGACCGGCTGCGCGTGCAGCACTTCACGCCCCGGACCGATGTCAGGCGTGTCGATGGATGACAGGACACGGGCGACGTCGTGCACGCCGCACGGACCGGATTCGAGCATCACCTCTCCCGCCAGCGGCCAGGACGTCGGACGCCCCCCCGAAAAGCAGGCGATGACATGATCGACGCGGACGTTCGCCATCTTCTGTGCGCCCTGCACGGCGGTCCGGATAGCGCGTTCGGTTTCGGGCATCGCGTCGACTTCGCCATGCCGGATGCCCCGCGACCGGGTGGTCGTCGCACCGATTACGCGGAAGTTGGACTGCCCCGCCATGTGGCCGACGCCTTCGCCTTGCGGTGTGTTTTCCTCGAACCGCAAGACGAGGCAGGCAGTCTTGTAGGTGCCGACGTCAAGGATCGCGACAACCCCCCGCTGCAGCGCGGCCTGACGTTTGCGCCGCATGGCGCGTTGGGCATGGAACAATCGGCTCATTGGGTTCCCTCGGTATTGACCAGTGACAATCGTTCCAGATCCTGCAGGCGCTTCAATTCGGCCCTTGCAGGCTGACTCAGGCGCAGGATCGGGCGCCCCGGAAGCCGCAGGTCCACGACGCGAACGTCACGGGCCAGCACATCCTTGGCGGCATTCATCGCCAGCGCACGGTCGAGCGCGGCGGCGGGGGCATCTTCGGGCAACGCGATGCGCTGATCGCCGGTCAGCACAACATCCCAGCGGCGATTGCCGATACGGGCCAGGCCGATCAAACGGTCATTGATGGGCGATGCGGCAGCGATCAGGGTCAAGGCTTCGGGGACATTTTTCTCTGCACCTTCCCCCGCGATCAGGGGCAGCCCACCAGCAGATTCGATGTCCGATAACGTGGCGACGCGCTGTCCCGTTGCATCCAGAATCTCGATCCCATCATCATAACTCCATGCGACGGCAGGTGTGCGTTCCGTCACCCTGAGCAGCAGGACACCGCCCGACTTGACCCGCACCTCGGCGTCCAGCACGGGGTCCAGATCGACCAGCAGCGACCGCAGCTCGCCCATATCCAACCGGAACTGCGACAAAGGCAGGTCGATGGGCAACGCTTCCTGAATATCGTCCTGAAGGTCCTCGCTGGCCCCTTCGATCCGCAATAGGGAGACCATGAATTCCGGTCGGTCCTGGACGGCACTGACCGCGCCCTCATACCAGTCGATCATTGCCGCGATGCGGACCGGGTCATTGATGTACCAGGTAAACAGAAACACGAAGCCGAAGCTGGGAATGCCGGTTCGGATCATCGCCCTGAACATCGGCGTCAGCCACAGCCGCTCCATCCGGTATTGCCAGCGTGTGGGGGCCGGGTCGACTGCCTTGTGAGCCTTGCTGTCTGTGGGCTGGCCCGTGAAAGCGGGGTCTATCTGTCGCATGACGCATCCTCGACAAGTTCGCGGCACAGCATGCCGAATGTGATTCCGTCCTGCGCCGCCTGTTCGGGCGACAGGGACGTGGGCGTCATGCCGGGCTGGGTGTTCGTCTCGAGCAGGATCAGGCCATCAATCCCACGCGCGTCATCCCAGCGGAAATCCGTGCGACTGATCGACCGGCACCCCAGCGCCGCATGTGCGCGCAACGCAAAGCTGCGGCATGCGGCGGTGATATCGGCGGGCAGGTTGGCGGGCACGGTGTGGCGGCTGCCGCCAGGGGCGTATTTCGCTTCATAATCGTACCAGCCGTCCATGTGGATTTCCGTCACAGGCAGTGCCCGCTCGCGGCCCGGCGCGCCCAGCACGGTGCAGGTCAGCTCACGCCCCGGCGCATAGGTTTCGACCATGACGGTTTCCGGCATCGTGTCGGGCAGCGCGACAGGGGCATCGCCCTCTTTCACGATATATATACCCACGGACGAGCCTTCGTTGTTCGGCTTGATGACATAGGGCGTCGGCAGGACGTGATCGGCTGCGGCGTCGGCGCGCAAGACGATGCGGCTTTGCACCACAGGCAGGCCCGCCGCGCGGTAGACATCCTTGCTGCGCGCCTTGTCCATTGCCGTGGCCGAGGCCAGCACGCCGGAATGCGTATACGGCAACCGCATCCATTCCAGAATGCCCTGCACACAGCCATCTTCGCCCCAGCGACCGTGTAGCGCGTTGAACACGACGTCCGGGGCAATCTGTTGCAGGCGGGCAACGACATCCGCGCCCGCATCCAATTCGGTCACGTCATAGCCTTCGCCCCGCATGGCCTCCGCGCAGCCGCGTGCCGTCGAGAGGGAAACCTCACGTTCTGCCGAAGGGCCGCCCATAAGGACGACGATGTGCTGGGGTGTCCTGCCCGACATACCCGATATCCTGCGCCTCGTGCCGGGGTCGTATCGCCCTGGCCTTCTTTTTGCCCCAGCCTCTGACGGGCTTTCGGGGTCCACGGGTTCTTCGACCCGCTATGAGAGATTGTCGCCAACTCTCATTATTTCCCACTCTAGCGTCAATCCACTGGCGTCGAAAACCTTTTTCCGCACCTCTTCGCCAAGTCCTTCAAGATCTGCTGCCGTCGCGCCGCCCTGATTGACCAGAAAGTTCGGGTGTTTCGGCGACATGACCGCCCCGCCCAATGTCGCGCCACGCATGCCAGCGTCATCAATCACCTTCCACGCTTTCAGGTCGTGGGTGTCGTCGGCGCGTCCTGTGCTGCTGTGCCCTGCGGGGTTGCGGAAGGTGCTGCCGGCGCTGCGGTCCCGGGTTGGCTGGGTCGCGTCGCGCTTGGCCAGTTGTTCGGCCATCTTCGCGTCCAGCGCCTCGGGCGCGCCTGCACCTGCCCGGAACGTGGCGCGGGTGACGATCATGCCCTCGGGGATCGTGCTGCTGCGATAGGCAAAACCCAGATCAGTGGCGGGGATCGTGACGATTTCGCCAGTTCGCGCGACCGCCTGCACCTCGACCAGATGGTCGGCGACATAGCTGCCGTAGCAGCCCGCATTCATCTTGACCGCGCCCCCGATACTGCCGGGAATGGTTCGCAGGAACGTCAGGTCCAGCCCAGCCTGCGCCGCCTTGCGCGCGACATGCGCGTCCAGTGCGGCGGCCCCGGCGTGGATGCGGTCGCCGTCAATCTCGATTGCGTTAAATCCCCGTCCCAGTCGGACGACGACGGCGCGCAGGCCGCCATCGCGTACGATCAGGTTCGACCCGACGCCCATGGGGAAGACCGGCACATCGTTCGACAGCGCCGCAAGAAACGCGCGGAGATCGTCCAGATCGGCGGGTTGAAACAGGGCATCCGCAGGCCCGCCGACGCGCAGCCACGTCAGATCGGCCAGCGGGCGGTCCAGGATCAGAGCGCCACGCACTTCTGGTAATTTCATTGCACCAATCCCTTTAGCCAGCGGCCAAAATAACGCAGTGGCCACCGCAGGACCAGAGCCATCACCGTCACGCCCAATAACGCCCAGAGCCACCCCATGGACCAGCCCAGCCAGATCGCCAGCGGCAGGCCGACAGCGATCAGGCCATAGGCTGCGGGCCAGCTTTGCCTGGCGGTCAGCGTGACCATCAGAACCCAAGCCACCACGACCCAGAGGCAAAGTGCGATCAGGGCCATGGTCTTTCCTTCCTGTTTCCGAAAATACCCCGGGAGCGCGAGGGCTGGCCCTCGCCCGACCTCAGCCGTTCAAACGCCCCGGCAGCGCGCTGGCCCAGGCCGAAATCGTTCCCGCGCCAAGGCAGACGACGATGTCGCCGTCGCGTGCCTGTTCGCGGACCAGCCGCTCCAGATCGTCCTCGCTGGTGACGGCGCGGGCGTGTCGGTGGCCGGTGCGGATCAGGCCCGCGACCAGATCGTCGCGGCCGGCGCCTTCGATCGGGTCTTCGCCCGCGGCATAGATGTCTGCGATGCCAACCACGTCGGCGTCTGCGAAACAGCCGCAGAAATCGTCGAAGAGGCTTGCCAAACGCGAATAGCGGTGCGGCTGATGGATGGCGATGACGCGTCCGGTGTCGCCGATGGACTGCCGCGCAGCTTTCAGCACGGCGGCGATTTCTACGGGGTGATGACCATAGTCGTCGATGATCGGCACACCGTTCCATTCGCCCACACGGGTGAAGCGGCGATTGACCCCGCCAAAGCTGGCCAAGCCCTCGCGAATGACGTCCTTTGGCACACCAAGTTCGCGCGCGACGGCCACGGCGGAGAGGGCGTTCGACACGTTGTGGTCACCCGGCATCGGCAATTTGCAGCCTTCAATCACCGTCTCCTCGGCCTGCAACTGGATATCGAAATGCGCGACACCCGCCTTGTACTTCAGGTTGACCGCGCGAACGTCCGCCTGCGCATTGAAGCCGAACGTGATGATCCTTCGATCTGTAACGCGGCCGACAAGTGCCCGCACTTCGGGGTGATCGGTGCAACAGATGGCGGCACCATAGAACGGAATGTTGGACACGAAATCAGTGAAACCCTGCCGCAGCGCCTCGATCGTGCCCCAGTGCTCCATATGTTCAGGGTCGATGTTGGTGACGATGGCGATGGTTGCGGGCAAGCGGTTGAAGGTGCCATCGCTCTCGTCCGCTTCGACCACCATCCATTCGCCCTGCCCCATCCGGGCGTTCGAGCCATAGGCATGGATGATGCCACCGTTGATGACGGTCGGGTCCAGCTTGCCCGCGTCCAGCAGGGCCGCGACCATCGTGGTGGTGGTCGTCTTGCCGTGCGTGCCCGCGACCGCGATGTTGGATTTCATCCGCATCAATTCAGCCAGCATCTCGGCGCGGCGCACGACAGGCATGCCCCGTGCGCGGGCCGCATCGAGTTCGGGATTGCCCGGCTTGATGGCCGAGGAGATCACCATGACCTCCGCATCCTCGATGTTTTCTGCCCGTTGCCCTTCGAAGATGCGGACGCCAAGACCTGCAAGCCGGTCGGTGATCTGCGATACCTTCAGGTCCGATCCCTGCACCGAATACCCATGGGACAGCAGCATTTCGGCAATGCCGGACATGCCGATGCCACCGATGCCGACGAAGTGGATCGTGCCCATCTGGGTGGGCAGCTTGGTCGCATTCATAAATTCTTGCTCGCAGTATATTCGGCCAGGTCGGCCAGCCGCCGCACCGCATCGGGCACGGCGACCGACATGGCCGCGCGGTGCATCTGCAACGCGCCGTCGGGGTTCGACAGGATCAGGTTGGCCTGTTCGGCCAGACTTTCGGGCGTCAGTTTCCGCTCGGGGATCAGGATGGCGGCGCCCGCCTCGGCCAGCGCGTGCGCGTTGGCGGTCTGTTCGTCGCGGATCGCAGTGGCCAGAGGCACGAAGATCGATGGGCGGCCGATCACGCTGACGTCCGCCACGGTCGAGGCACCGGACCGCGCGATCAGCAGTTGCGCATCCGCCAGCCGGGTCGGAACGTCATCGAAAAAGGTGCGGACATCCGCATCTATCCCGGCCTGATCGTAGGCCATGACAACGCGGTCCTGATCTTCCGGACGGGCCTGATGCGATACGCGGAGATGTTTGCGAATGTCGACGGGCATGAGCGACAGGGCCTCGGGCACGACGTCCGACAGGATGCGCGCGCCCTGACTGCCGCCCAGAACCAGCACGGTCATCGGATAATCGCCGGGCGGGATATACGCCGCACCCGCGCGGGCCAGGATCGCCGCGCGTACGGGATTGCCGGTGTGAATACCCTCCACGCCGTCGGGCAGGTTCGTAGGCCAGGTGCCGCAGGCGACGGCATCGACGCGCGTTGCGAATATCTGATTCACGCGCCCCAGCACGCCGTTTTGTTCATGCAACAGGCGCGGCAGCTTCATCAGGACCGCCGCCGCCATCGCCGGGATGGCCGGATAGCCGCCAAATCCGGCAACCAGCGACGGGCGATCCTGTCGGAAGCCGCGCATGGCGCGCATCACACCGGAAGCCAGCTTGAACGGCACCCGCACCTTGGCCATCAGGTCGCCGCGCGCGAATGTCGCGGCAGGCACGACCTCGATCTCGACATCGCCGGGGAAGCCGCCCGCATAACGCGCGCCCCGGTCATCGGTCGAAAGTTTGACCCGCCACCTGCGCCTGAGCATTTCTTCGGCCAGCGACTGTGCCGGGAACATGTGCCCCCCTGTGCCGCCAGCGGCAATGACGATAAGCGGAGCGGTCATGTCAGACTTTCTTCAGCGGTATCCGTTCGACAGCAGGTGATCCCCGATTTCAGCCTGCGGTCGTGTCCGCGTGAAGCACAGCAGCATCCCGGTCAAGGCACCCATCGCGATCAGCGAAGACCCGCCGTAGCTGACGAAAGGCAGCGTCATGCCCTTGGCCGGCAACAGCCGCACCGCGACACCCAAATTGATGAAAGCCTGCGCCGACAGCAGTACGGTCAGACCGGCGCCCGCCAGCCGGATGAACGTATCCCGCTCGACACACAGGCGGGTCAGGCAACGCACCGCGATGAACCCGAACAGAGCGACGATGAACAGGACCATGACCAGCCCGTATTCCTCGGCTGCGACGGCGATGATGAAGTCGGTATGGGCGTCGGGAAGAATCCATTTCACCCGGCCCTCGTTGACACCGGTTCCGAAGAAGCCGCCCTCGCGGATGGCGTCGATCGCATATCCCATCTGGGTGCGCGGATCGACGTCCGGCGACAGGAAGCCGTCGATGCGCCGGGCGAAATGTTCAGAGTTCTTATAGGCCACAACACCGACAAGACCGACGATCATGCCAATTGCCGTCAGCAAGAGGATCGGCGCGCCCGCCACAAAATAGATGCCCGACCACGCAACGATCGTCAGCATTGCCTGCCCGAAGTCCGGCTGCAGCGCCAGAAACGCCACGACCACGATCAACACGCCAAAACTGATCAATCTGCCCGGAGGACCGCCCGGTTCGCTCGCCGAAGCCATCAGCCATGCTGAGATAATGATGAAGACCGGCTTCAGAAATTCGGACGGCTGGAGAGAGATGAAGCCCAGCGAATACCAGCGGGTCGCGCCCTTGCCGAAATCGGTACCCAAAGCAGGCAGCAACATCAGGGCGGCGGCGGCGAAGAAAAACCCGATTACGCCCAGCCGACGGACCATGTCGGGCGACATCATCGACGTGCCCAACATGACCACGAACGCCATGCCGCCGAAAAACGCCTGTCGATAGACATAGTAAAATGGCGGCAAACCGTTGCGTTCGGCCAGGGGGACCGATGCCGCGAAGCCCAGAAGAAGGCCCACTGCGAAAAGAAGCACAAGCGCGCCGAGCACGCCCTTGTCGATCGTCCGCCACCAACGGGAAACGATGGCCTCGCCCGGTAGGACGACGACCGCGCCATGCGCAATTTCTGTCATTGATCCGCCTGTATCTGCTTACTGCCCTGCCCGGTTTTCCGGGTCTGCCATACCATTGTAGCGCAGTGATTCGAATCGCGCCACCCATTTACGACCCGGAGCCTGATTGCGGCTCCACGCCCGCATCAATCAGCCGGTGATGGCCGGGGTTCCGGGTCTGGCGGCCATGTCACGGATGTCTTGTGCAGTTGCATATGTCCGACGGTGCCGTCCGCGACGTCTGTTTCGAAGGTCGGAAGGAGGACGCCCCCGGCCGGAGGCGTGAGCAGCATCGCGCGCAGCATCGGCGTCCCGATTTTCAGTTCGTCCAGTGTCGTCATGTCGGCCACGGAGGGCAGTGCAAGGGTAGCGACAGTCAGCATGGCTGCGATGAGAGATGTTGGCCGCATAAGAAACTCCGGGGCTGTCGCCTGCCGGAATGACATGCCACTGCGGCAGGGCCGGTTGAACCCCGATACGATGTCGCACCCGGTGATGTGACCGGCCCGGTTGCCGGGGTTCACACAGGCGGCGATCCTCAATCGCAGGATATGGCCGGGTCAACTCCCATAGGCGACCGAAGGCAACCATGTCGTCAGTGCCGGGAATACGAACACGATGGCCAGCCCGATCAGTTGCAGCAATACGAAGGGAATGATGCCGCGATAGATATGCGCCAGCGTCACACCGGGCGGACTGACACCCTTGAGATAGAACAGCGCGAACCCAACGGGTGGCGTCAGGAACGACGTCTGCAACGTCACCGCGACCAGAATTGCGAACCAGACCACCGCCGGGTCCTGCACCTGACCATAACCCGGCACCGAAAGTTCAAGGCCCTGAATAATCGGCAGCATCAGTGGCATGATAATGATCGTGATTTCGATCCAGTCCAGCAGGAAGCCCAGCAGAAACACGATAAACAGGATGAACATGACGATGAAATACGGGTTCTGGAACGCGCCGAGGACGTGGTCCTGAACGATCTCGTCGCCGCCATAGCGCCGCAGGACGAGGGCGAAGAAGTTCGCCGCCAGAAAGATGCCGACGATATAGCCCGAGGTGTTCATCGTCGATCGCCCGACCTCCCTGAACACCTTCAAGGACAGCTTGCCGTTCAGCAGAGCCAGGACCGTCGCGCCCAATGCACCCAGACCCGAGGCTTCCGTCGGCGTGGCGATGCCCGCGAAGATCGACCCTAGCACCAGAAGAATCAGGAACATGGGCGGGACCACGGCCAGCAGCACCTCCTTGATGACGGGCCAGCCGACTTCGCCGGTGTATTCCGGCGCAGGCATCGCCTCGGGTTTGACGAAGCCGTAGATCACGATGAACCCGATATAGAGCCCACCCAGGATCAGCCCCGGAAACAGCGCACCCATGAACAGATCGCCCAGCGAAATCGCCAGCTGATCCGACATGATGACCAACATGATCGAAGGCGGGATCAGGATGCCCAGCGTGCCTGCTGACGCGATGGTTCCGGTTGCGATTTCCTTGGAGTAGTTCTGGTTCATCATCGCCGGCAGGGCCATCACGCCCAGCAACGTGACGGAAGCACCGATGACGCCTGTGGACGCCGCCAGAATGATACCGATCAGCAATACCGTCAGAGACAAGCCGCCACGCAACCCGCCGAACAGTTTCTGCATGGCGTGCATCATCCGTTGCGCCACGCCGGACTGGTCCAGCATCAGGCCCATGTAGATGAACATCGGCAACGCCACGAGGACAGGATTCTTGACTATATTGCCGAACAGGCGACCCGACAGGACCGACAGCTTCTGATAGTCGATGCCGGTGCGGTCGAATTCGATGATGTCACGGAAGCTGCCGCGGAACGGATCCAGGAAAATCTCGGCGAACAGCGCAAAGATCAGCGACACGCCGACCAGCGCCATGGCAACCGGAATACCGCGGAACAGCATCCAGATGAACGACAGGAACATCAGCAACACGGCAAGTTCGTTCAGCGTCATCAGACGCCCGATGACTTCGAGTATGAACATCAGGCGGCGTCCCCGGATTTGTCCCGCAGGACGTAAGCCGCCGCGATGATTACGATGGTCACGATCAGGGCCGAGGCGATGGTGTATTTCATCTCTTCCGGGCCGATGGCAAAGGTATCGAAGAACCAGTGACGGGTGGCCTGCCGTGCATTTTCCGCCTCGGTCGTATAGAGGACGAGGCCCAGTGCACTGTAATAGATGATCAGGTTGACCACGAAGGCGACCGCCGGAAAGGCATATAGAAGCTTGCGCCACCAGAGCGGGCGCGTGATCAGGGCCAGGTTGCGTACGTAGGCCGACCAGATCGCGACAGCAATGAACAGGAAGCTGAGGTTCATGAACATCTTCAACAGGTACAGCCTGTGCAGCCCGTTCGGGCTGTCCGAGCCCTCGCTCGCTTTCACCGACGAAATCGCGTAGTCCAGCGTTACATCCCAGCACATTATGATGAACGGCAGGAACAGCCACGCCAGCGCGAAAACGTCGATCTTTCGCTGCTTGGTCGCCGGATAGCCATCATAGAAAATGTCGACACGGACGTGGGAATTGGTCGTCACCGCATAGCCGATACCGATCAGGACGGCAGCTCCGTAGAGCCACCACTGCAAATCGTCGAGCCACGCCTGGTTGTTGCCCATACCGCGCAACACGACCTGCGACGAGATCGCGATCATCAGGATCGGGAACAGCCAGGCGAAAAAGTTGCTGACATGCACGACGAAGCGATCGCCGCGATTATGCTCGGCGCGCCCGACCTCGCCCGGATCGGAGATGGAGACGATAGGATCGTCGGCCTGGTCCTGCGGCATGGAAAAACCCCCTGTGCGCGCTTGGCTGCGCAGCAATCGCATTCAAGGAACCGGGCGACGATTATCGCCCGGTTCCCCCGCCCTGAAGGGCCTGTCGGCCTTGATCAGTTACCGCGCGGACGAGGCAGATAGATTGCGTCGTTCCAGACTTTGTAGCCTTCCCGGAACTCCTGAAGGTCGGCCCAGACTTCGGCGAAATACTCATCTTCGGCGGCCAGATCGGCGGCGACGGCGTTCCAGTTCTCCTCGAACGCGGCCAGTATCTCGGGCGACCACGTCATGTTGGTCACGCCGTTGTTGGCCTCATTGTCGGCCATCGCCTCGAAGTTGGTGGCTTCGCCTTCGGCATAGTTGGTCGTGATATTGGCCAGACAGGCAACTTCGATCTGCTTCTGGCTGCGCTCATCCAGACCTTCCCAGACGTCCTTGTTGATCAGCAACTCGAACAGTGTGGCGGGCTGGTGCCAGCCGGGGAAGTAGTTGAACTTGGCGATGTTGTAGAAGCCCAGACGCGCGTCGATGCGGGGCATCGAGAATTCGGTCGCGTCGATGGCGCCCCGCTCCAGCGCTGGGAAGATATCGCCACCCGCCAGAAGCGATGTCGAAACGCCCAGGCGTTCCATGACTTCGGCTCCCAGACCGAAGAAGCGCATGTTCAGACCTTCGAGATCGGCGAGCGTATTGATCTCGTTCTTGAACCAGCCAGAGGTTTCGGGGGCGATGATGCCACAGGGCGTGACGCGAACATTGTAGCCGTTCTCGTCGTACATGCGCTGAAACAACTCGGCGCCGTCATCATACAGCATCCAGGCAAGGAATTCGCCGGCCTCGGGGCCGAACGGCACGGCGGCGAACAGCGAGGCGGCGGTGATCTTGCCCTGCCAGTATCCTGCGGTCGTATAGGCGGCGTCGACCGATCCATTGGACACCGCGTCGAGGGCTTCCAGGGTCGGGACCAGTTCACCGGGATCGA
>Ga0209634_1000166_pt1 | contig 52172 bp, 51 predicted proteins | sample LinPmetageLP40_FD_184043 | JGI IMG/M metagenome (GOLD analysis project Ga0209634, IMG submission 184043) | Marine viral communities from the Pacific Ocean - LP-40 (SPAdes) (version 2) | ecosystem: Environmental > Aquatic > Marine > Oceanic | place: Pacific Ocean | collected 2010-08-26
GGCCCCCCGCCGCAAAGCTCTCCTGACACAGTCGCTGTCGCGGGTTCCCGGCCCGCTGCCGTCCCTGCTCCGGTCTTACCTGTCATTTGGCGCTGTGGTGTCCGATCATGCCGTTGTCGACCGCGACCTGGGAACCCTTCATGTCTTCACCGCGCTGCCCATCGAAGCAATCTCTCCCGGGCGTGCCCGGCTGCTGACTGGGATGCTGGACGCCGTTTGATCGGCGCCGGGCCACGGGCGATTGACCCTGCGCGCCCGCGGCGATAGGCGGCGCGACATGGCACGCGCACCCCTTCTTCAACTCTCCGACGTTTCCCTCACGTTCGGGGGAGCACCGGTATTTTCCGAGCTTGGCCTCGTCGTACATCAAGGCGACCGCGTTGCCCTGGTGGGCCGCAACGGGTCGGGAAAATCAACCCTGATGAAGGTCATGGCCGGTCTGGTCGAATCCGACAAGGGCACGCGCGTGTTATCCCCCGGAACCTCGGTCGGATACATGGAGCAGGAGCCGGACCTGTCGGGTTTTGCGACCCTGGGCGATTATGCCACGTCGAACCTCGATTCATCGGAATCATGGCGTGTGGAGGCAGTGGCAGAAGGGTTGAAGCTGAACCTTGACGCCGACCCCGAAGCCGCATCGGGCGGCGAATGTCGTCGTGCGGCCCTGGCGAAATTGCTGGCCGAGGCGCCGGAGCTGATGCTGTTGGACGAGCCGACGAACCATCTTGATATCGAAGCCATCGCCTGGCTGGAGACAGAGCTGAAATCGACCCGCGCGGCCTTTGTCCTGATCTCGCACGACCGCGCATTCCTTCGGTCGCTGACCCGCGCAACCCTCTGGATCGACCGTGGCATGACCCGCCGTCAAGAGAAGGGTTTCGAAAGCTTCGAGGCCTGGCGCGACAAGACCTGGGAAGAGGAAGACCAGCAGCGGCACAAGCTGGACCGCAAGATCAAGTCCGAGGCGCGCTGGGCCGTCGAAGGCATCTCGGCCCGCCGTAAACGCAATCAGGGCCGGGTGCGTGCACTGTCCGAACTGCGCGCCGAGCGATCGTCCCAGATCCGCCGCGCGGGAACCGCGGCTCTGGAACTGGATGCGGGGCAGGCCAGCGGTAAGCGTGTCATAGAGGCCCTTGATATAACGAAGTCTTTTGGCGAACAGCTGATCGTGCGCGACTTCAACCTGCGGGTGCTGCGGGGCGATCGGGTTGCGTTCGTCGGTCCGAACGGCGTTGGCAAGACGACCGTTCTGAAGATGCTGCTGGGCGAAGTGGAACCGGATGCGGGCACCGTCAAGCTGGGCACCAATCTGGAAGTCGCGGTGTTCGATCAGGCGCGGGCCAAACTGGACCCGGATGCGACGCTTTGGGACTCGCTGACACTTGATCCGCTCCTCGGGGTTTCGGGGGCGAGTGACCAGGTGATGGTTCGCGGGACGCCGAAGCATGTGGCGGGATACCTGAAGGATTTTCTGTTTGATGACAAGCAGTTCAAGGCGCCGGTGAAGTCGCTTTCAGGGGGCGAGAAGGCGCGGCTTTTGCTGGCCCGGATCATGGCGATGCCATCGAACCTTCTGGTTCTGGATGAACCGACGAACGACCTGGATATCGAGACGCTGGACCTGTTGCAGGACGTGCTGGGCGATTATGACGGCACCGTCCTTCTGGTCAGCCACGACCGGGATTTTCTGGACCGTGTGGCGACGCAGACCATCGCGATGGAAGGCAACGGGCGGGCGCAGGTTTATCCCGGCGGCTGGACCGACATGGTTGAACAACGCGGCACAACTATCGAAAATAACACGGTAAAAGAAAAAACGGCAAAGCAGTCCGCAAGGGGTGGCGGGTCTGCATCAGTGTCGAAAAAGACCAACAGCCTGACCTATACCGAACAGCACCGGCTGGACGAATTGCCCGCCGAGATCGCCCGGCTGGAAGCGGAGATCGCCAAATTGGAAGAGTTGATGTCCGACCCCGAGTTGTTCACCAGCCAGCCCGCGAAATTTCAGAAGGCGACCGATGCACTCGTCGCGCGGCATGCCAGATTGGCGGCTGTCGAGGAAGAGTGGCTGACGTTGTCGGAACGGGCCGAATCCGACGCTGCCGCCGGTTAAGGAAAACTTGTCTGACGGGCGGGCAAGCGGGGGTCACCCCCCGTGCACCCCCTGTACACCCCCCGTACATACCGGTTTCTGCACTGGCTCAGGCGCAGATGCCGTTCAGATCTTCGGCGTAGGGGACAACGACCGGGCGGGCGAATGCTTCGGGCCCGGCCACCGGCATGACCTGCGACAGCAGGTTGCGGAGAGCGTCTGTGCGCCCGCCAGCCGGGTCGAGGGTGGCACAGCACAGATACTCCTCGACCAACGACGCCTGCTGCTCGTATCCGTAATCCAGGAAGGCGCGTGTGGGATCGGGGTCCAGCAGATACGGGTCGTCGAGTGTCACCTGTTCGGTGAAGGCCTTGATCGGGCTATACCCGGTCCGCGCGCGGTTCTGCCATTGCCAGACATGCGTCGTCTCGTGGACGAGGAACATCGCGTAGGCGAGGTCGAGGGGGTCGTCCGCGTAATCGTCGAGATACGCCTCGTCGGACAGGAACAACCGCTCGAACAGGACGATGCCGCCGGTGCGCGCGATGACGCGCCCGACCTCGGGCGGGCCGATGCGTTCGCGGCAGGTGGCACGCGGACGGGCGTCATAGGTGATCGGAAAGGCCCCGACGATGGGCGCGCGGGTCAGGCGGACCTGCGACGTGTCGAGGGACGGGCCGTGGATCGGGGCGAGGAGGGCCGTTTCCGCCGGGGTCAGCGGGCGGGTGCAGGCGGCGAGGAGGGCGAGGAGGAAGAGGGCGCGCATGGGCGGCAGGTTAGGGCGGCGACCGGCGCGGCGGAAGCCCCGTCAGTCGGTCGCCGTCGTCACGATACGGGGCGTCGGCGTTCCGGCGATTTCGAGGATCAGCTTGCGCTTGACCGCCTCGGCGAAGGCATCGCGCGTCGCGGCCTCGACCACGAAAGCGCCGGGGCCGCCGATGACACGTGCCTCGTATTGCCCGGCGAGGCCACCGTCGCCGAAACCGCGCTCGGTCACGATGGCCAGCGCGTTGATTATGATGCCGCTGGCCAGCACCTCGTCGCGCGCGACTTCGATCGGGGGGCCGTAGGTATTGCCGGTGGTGTCGCCGGAAAAGTCGATGACGCGCCGCCAGCCGTCGATGCGGTTCGTCTCGATCAGGTCGCGCCCGAACAGCAGCGCGGAGCCGATGGCGTTGCGCCCGGTTGCGCCGCGCGGCGGACCGTCGAGGGCGGCGGCAAAGGCCTCGGCGTCGTCCAGCGTGGCGATCTGCATCCACGGGACGACGACGGACTGGTTGGTGGCCCATTCGACATAGGTCACGGCGATGGAGCCGTAGGCGGTGTTCGCAATGGCGGTCAGGACGGCGGGGTCGGTCATCGCACGGGCGTAGCTGTCGCGCTGGAAGGCGAGTTCAGTGGGCGTGATGGAGCCGGAAGCGTCGGCCAGAAGGACGAGTTCGAGGTCGGTGTCCTGAGCCTGGGCGGGCAGGGGGAGAAGGGCGAGGATGAGGAGGAGGGCGCGCATGGTGGGACCTGCGGGTTGGGGCGGAGGTCCGGGAGATTACGCCGGGGAAGGGGCGGCGTGGCAAGGGGCGCGTTGTCGCGTTTTGGGGGTGTGCAGGTTATTTGGGCGGTTTTGTTCGGTGTGTGGGTTGCTGCACGTTTCGCCCGGCCGATAGGCCGGGCAGCGCCCGACCCTCCCCATGGGAGGGCGCTCCGCACCCACCCAGGGTCGGGCGCTGCCCTATTGGTTTAGATTTGAGTTGGCGATTATACTGGTTAGTTCGAGGCTGGCAGTCCTTAAGCGAGAGTGCTAAGACTATATTATGTTGTTGAGGCGATCACTCATTTGACTTTTTATCGAGGCTTTCGGTCTCGTTTACTGAATGTTGATTCTGAGTGGCGCCTATGACTTGCACAGTGTTCATTGACGAAAGTGGTGATGCGGGAATTTCTACCGTTCGCCAGCCTAACCGGCCTGGATCAAGCGAATATTTCGTGATGGCAGCCGCTGTTATGCAGCGGGCGACCGTTATTCATGCTGGCAAAGAGCTAAGTCGACTTCAGTTGGAATTTGGAAAAAAGAAGCGCTGGAAGCACGCGACAGAGCTTAATCACGCTCAACGTGTCCACTTATGCAAAACACTTTCTGAAATGAACATTCGGTTCTTTGGTGTAATTTCTCGAAAATCTACGCTTCGCGATTATGCTGCGGAGATTTCATGGGAACCCGACAAATTCTATAATAAATGTGCGAAATATCTTCTTGAGCGAGTTGGCGAATATCTTGGTCACTTTGGTGGTAGCATGCTTGAGCCTCGAATCGTATTTGAAAAACGAAATCATAACTATGATGCGATGATCAGATATTTGAACTCAGTAAAAGAGAATCCGATTTATCCACAGTCAAAGCACCTTGTTTCAGTCAATCCTTTTGGGATCACGAGCCGAAGCAAGTCCGAAGAAGACATGTTGCGTGTAGCTGATGCGGCATCACATGCAATATATTCTTGCGTCAATAAAACACCTGACAATTTTGGCAATCCGGAGCCTCGTTATCTTCGAGAACTGACATCAAGATTTGGTGCAGACGAGTCAGGGAAAGTCCTCGGCCACGGGTTGAAATGTATTCACAGTCTATCGGAACTTGAGTTGGATCACGATATCGCAGAAACTATTACAAAGATGCGGGCCGTCCCAAGACCAAAAATTATCTTTCCTCGTTCCTCATTGGGTTAGTGTTTTGTCTCAAACATCCAACTCCCCCGCAAACTGCGCATTCTCCGAGATATACTGAAACCGCATTTCCGGCTTCTTCCCCATCAGCCGCTCGACCAGATCGCCGGTGTCGCCGGGCGTCTCGTCGTTGATCGTGATGCGGATCAGCTTGCGGGAGGCCGGATCCATGGTGGTTTCCTTCAGGTCCTTCGCGTCCATCTCGCCCAGACCCTTGAAGCGGGAGACGTCGATCTTGCCCTTGCCGCCGAGGCCGCGGGCCAGCGCGGCGTCGCGTTCCGCCTCGTCGACGCAATAGACGCGGTGCGCGCCCTGCGTCAGGCGGAACAGGGGCGGGCAGGCGAGGTAGAGGTGGCCCGCGTCGATCATCGGGCGCATCTGGGTGAAGAAGAACGTCATCAGGAGCGCCGCGATATGCGCGCCGTCGACGTCGGCGTCGGTCATGATGATGACCTTGTCATAGCGCAGGTCATCGATGTTGAACCGGGTGCCGAGCGAAACGCCGAGGGCCTGTGACAGGTCGCTGATTTCCGCATTCGATGTCAGTTTGCCGGAGGCCGCGCCCAGCACGTTCAGGATCTTGCCGCGCAGGGGCAGGAGGGCCTGGGTCTTGCGGTTGCGGGCCATCTTGGCGGAGCCGCCCGCGCTGTCGCCCTCGACGATGAAGAGTTCGGTGCCGTCGCGGGCGTTCTGCGAGCAGTCGACGAGTTTGCCGGGCAGGCGGAGTTTTTTCGTCGCGGATTTCCGGGCCGTTTCCTTTTCGGCGCGGCGGCGCAGGCGTTCTTCGGCGCGCAGGACGAGGAAGTCGAGGATCGCGCCCGCGGATTTCGTGTCGCCCGCCAGCCAGTTGTCGAAGCGGTCGCGGACGGAGTTTTCGACCATCCGCTGGGCGTCGACGGTGGCCAGCCGGTCCTTGGTCTGGCCGACGAATTCCGGGTCGCGGATGAAGCAGGACACCAGCGCGCCCGCCCCGGTGGTCAGGTCGTCGCGGGTGATTTGCGCGGCCTTCTTGTTGCTGGCGTGTTCGCCGTAGGCCTTGATGCCCTTGAGGATCGCGGCCCAAAACCCGGCCTCGTGCGTGCCGCCTTCGGGGGTGGGAACGGTGTTGCAGTAGGACTGGATAAATCCGTCGCGGGACGGGGTCCAGTTGATCGCCCATTCGACCTTGCCCGGCACGCCGAACTTTTCGAACGACACGGTGTCGGCGAAGGGGGCGTCGGCATAGGTGCTGGCGGTGCCGAGGGTTTCGCGCAGGTAATCGGACAGGCCGCCGGGGAAGTGAAATGTCGCCTCAGTCGGGGTTTCGCCGTCGTCGATGCCGGATTTCCAGCGGATTTCGACGCCCGAGAACAGGTAGGCCTTGGAGCGTGCCATGCGGAACAGGCGGGACGGTTTGAAGGTCAGGGCGCCGAAGATTTCGGGGTCCGGGTGGAAGGTGACGGCGGTACCGCGTCGGTTCGGGGCCGCGCCGACCTTGGCCAGCGGGGCCTGCGGCACACCTTTGGAGAATTCCATGGCGTAGAGTTCGCGGTTGCGGGCGACTTCGACGCGCAGGTGGTCGGACAGGGCGTTGACGACGGACGAGCCGACGCCGTGCAGACCGCCCGAGGTCTGGTAGCTGTCGCCCGAGAACTTGCCGCCCGCGTTCAGGGTGCAGAAGATGATTTCGAGCGCGGATTTCGACGGGTCCTTGGGGTGCGGATCGGTCGGAATGCCGCGTCCGTTGTCGCGCACGGAGACGTGGCCGTTGTCGTGCAGCTCGATCTCGATCCAGGTGGCGTGGCCTGCGACGGCTTCGTCCATCGAGTTGTCGACGATTTCGGCGACCATGTGGTGCAGCGACCGTTCGTCCTTGCCGCCGATATACATGCCGGGGCGCAGGCGCACATGCTCCATATCCTCCAGCACCTCGATGGAGGAGGCGTCGTAGGTATCCTTGGAGGCGGCGCTGTTGAGAAGGTCTTCGGGCATTGGCTGCTCTATCTTGTGTGCTCGCGGACAGAATAGGCGAGATGCGGGGGTGGGGAAAGGGTGTGTGCGGTAAGTGTGATGCATCGGTCCGGTATGGACACATGTGTGGATCCGTTGGCGCGAAGGGCCCAAGTCGGTTCCGGGCTGCAAAGCGAAGTTCCAGCCGCATTGCCGCATGCGCGCCGCGACATCTTTGCCCCATGCAACCGACACCGGAGCCTGGCCAATGTCGGCCGCTTTGCTGAAGTAAAGGTCGGGATGCCGATGGACCGGATTGCGGTGAAGGCGACGGACAGGCCAAGCGGGCCATTAGCAGAAGAAAGCTGCGCGCCCGTGACCTGTCTGGCGCAGGGAAGAGACCTGGCAGAGCGCAGGCCGCGCATCCCGACAGTGCAGACCAGCGGTATCGCCTGTGGTGCCGTCAGGGCGTGCGCGCGGCCTCGATGGCGGGCAGGATCTGATCTTGCATGACCGACGCCGTGATCGGCCCGGCATAGCGCAGGCGGACGATACCCGCGCCGTCCACGATGAAGGTTTCGGGCACGCCATACAGCCCCCATTCGATACCGATGCGGCCGGTATCATCGGCCCCGATGGCCGCATAGGGGTCGCCCAGTTCCTTGAGGAAGCCCAGCGCCGCGTCGGGCGAGGCATCGCGTTGGTCCTTGTAGTTGATGCCATAGACCGGAACGATCTCCGACAGGGCCTGGATCTGGGGATGTTCGACCCGGCAGGGGACGCACCAGCTGGCCCAGAAGTTGATCAGCTTGACCTCTCCATCCGTCAGGATAGCGGAGGTCAGCGCCGGTTTTCCGGGCAGAGCGGTCAATTCCAGTGCCGGGGCGGGCCTGCCGATGAAGGTCGACGGCAGGGCACTGGGGTTGTCGCGGAACAGACCGGACGCGAAGAATCCCCCGAGCGCCGCGAAAATCGCGAGGGGGATGAGGGCGAGGATCTTCATTGTTCGATCTCTTTCAGGCGGCGCGCGGTACGGCGAGAGGCGACGACGGACTGCAAGATCAGGCCCGCGATCAGGATGCCCGACAGGCCATAGGCCAGCAGGATATCGAAGCTGTATTTGCCAAGGTCGATCATGGGCGGTCCTTCATGCAAGACGGGCTTTTGCGGCAAGGGAATGCAGACGGCGCCGGCGCAGCTCCGTCCGGGTGCGCATCAGGACCAGCGCGAGAAACAGGGCCACGAACCCGGCGAGCGTTACGACCAGCGGCAGCCAGAAGACGTCGGAGATATTCTCCTGTGCATCCAGCGACAGCGATGCGCCCTGATGCAGGCCCTGGTTCCAGAACTGCGCGGCGTAGCGCGACAGCACTGCGAAGACCGTGCCGACAAGGCAGAGGATCGACGTGAGGTCGGCGGCGGCATCCTGGTTTTCGATGGCCGACCAGAGTGCGATATAGCCAAGATAGAACAGCCCGAGGATCAGGAAAGACGTCAGGCGCGGGTCCCATTCCCAGTATGTCCCCCACATCGGCTTGCCCCAGATCGCGCCGGTCAGAAGCGCCACGGCGGTCATCACGAGACCGATGGGTGCAGCGGCGCGGGCGGCCAGTGCGGAGACATGGTGGCGGCGGATCAGCCAGATCAGCGAGGCGACCAGCATCATGAACCACGCATTGATGGCAAGGAAGGCAGAGGGAACGTGGATGTAGATGATCTTGACCGAATAGCCCATGCGGAAGTCTTCTGGCGTGAAGAAGAACCCCCAGATCAGGCCGCTGCCCGACAACATGATCGCCACGCCCCAGACCCATGGCTGAACCCTGGCGGACAACGCCATGAAGCGGCGCGGATTGGCGTATTCCCATATCGACATTACGCGCGTTCTATGGGGCGTAGCCGGGGGTCGCAAGCGACCTCGCGCAAGGGTGAAGGCCCGGTTTTCCGGTTGCGGCAGGGAGTGCATGCAACAGGCCCTGCCGGGGGCGTCTGTCCGGCACCGACGATATTCGGGGCAGGCACTGGCGCAGGGCGCGCGCCCCGTCGCGATCACCTATACCTGTGACGGCAAAGTGCCATCGCCCTGAGATGTCATCGAATGCCGTTTCAACCCGGTCAGGACGTTCACCGCATCTGGATAGATCATCCGGTCGCCCACAACGTAGTCGCGGAGCGCGCGGGACACATCGGCGATCAAGACGGTCCTGTTCTGGTCTGCAAGGTCATGGAAGGCGGCCGCTATCGGCATGGAAGCCAGATGAAGCGGAACGAAGTCCGCGGCCAGCGGGACGTTGATCGACAATTCCTGCCGCACCACGGAAACATCGTGGAACCCGGCTGCTGACAGGCTGTCCTCCAGCGTCCGGGCCGACGGGGTTTGTCTCTGGGCGCGTTGCTTTCGGGCGATCCGCGGAGAGATATGCATTTGAGGGCCGCGCACAGTGCCTTGGTATATACGCTGTGTCCGTCCCAGATGGACACAGCAATGCGGCCACCCGGAACAAGGATGCGGTGAAACTCCGCCAATGCTGCGGCCTGATCCGGGAAATAATGGTATCCGTGCTGGGATATGACGGCATCGACACTGTCTGACGGCAGCCCGGTGTCCACCGCATCGCGTTCGACCCAGGTGATGTCCAGTTCGGCGGCAAGGCTGTGCGCCATCGCCAGCATACCGGCGTTGTTGTCCAACCCGGTCACATGTCCGTCATCGCCGACAGCCCGTTTTGCCAGTCGCGTGGTGATGCCCGTTCCGCAGGCCACGTCCAGAACACGCTCTCCGGGTGCCAGCGAGACCTGAGCCAGCAGCGCCTCGGCCCAGCGTCCGAACCAGAGGGGCACAAGGGTTCTTTCGTAGATATCGGGACCGGAGCCAGAGAGTTGGAAGGACATCGGATGGTCTTCCTTGCTTCCTTTTTGGGGCATACCGCTGCGCGGGATGTAAGGACGATACCCTCCGCATGCCGCCTCTGTCCATTTCGCGCCGGGCGGCGGCGGGGCGCACCGGTTGGCCGTCGCGTTATCGCAGGTTGACGCGAAGCGCGGCGGCGGTGGCAAAGGGCAGAAGCGCGATACAGCCCAGCGTGATGCCGCCCAGCAGGGCGAGGGGGGTGGCGGTCGGCAGACCTTCGGCCCCGCGGCGCACGACTTCTGCTCCGAAGACGAGTGTGGGAATGTAGAGCGGCAATACCAAGAGCGACAGAAGCAGCGAGCCGCGTTTCAGGCCCACTGTCAGCGCCGCGCCGAAAGTGCCCAGCCATGACAGGGCCGGGGTTCCGATCAGCAGCGCGATCACCAGCCAGAGGGTCGCGGAGGAGGGCAGGAACAGCAGCAGGCCCAGGGCGGGGGCGATGATTGTCAGGGGCAGACCGGTTGTCAGCCAGTGGGTCAGGGCCTTGATGGTCGCCACGCCTTCCAGCGGCAAGGGCGCGGTGGCGATCAGGTCGAGGGAGCCGTCCTCGAGGTCCAGCGCAAAAATGCGGTCCAGTGAGAGCAGGCAGGCCAGCAGCGCACCGAGCCACAGGATGCCGGGTGCGATCGGCCCGAGCAGGGTGGGCTGTGGCCCGACGGCGAGGGGCACCAGTGTGGCGAGGATCAGGAAAAACGCCAGCCCTAGACCGAAGCCGCCCCCGGCCCGGATTGCCAGCCGCAGGTCGCGAAGCAGGAGGGCGGTCATTCCAACGCCTCGGCGAAAGGGTCGGTCGCGTCGTCGGTCTGCGTCGCGGCGAAGCGTGTCACGTCGAGGGTGCGGGTGTCCGGCAGGCCAAGGTCGATGTGGGTGGCGAGGATGGCACAGCCGCCGGTTTGCAGATGCACGGCGACTGCGCGACCGAACAACGCGACATTGGCGGCATCCAGCGATACCGTCGGCTCGTCCATCAGCCAGACCGGACGGGCGGTCAGCGGCAGGCGGGCAAGGGCGACACGGCGCTTCTGCCCGGCGGACAGGTCGGCGGCACGACGGTCGAGCAGGGCGCGCAGGTCAAAGGCATGAACGGCGGGCGCGATATCGCGGCGTCCGAAGACACGCGCCCAGAAGATAAGGTTCTCGGCCACGGTCAGTTGCGATTTCAACCCGTCGGCATGGGCGGCATAGGCGCAGACGTCCGTATCGACAGTGCCCCTGACCGGGGGCGTCAGTCCGGCGAGGGTGCGCAACAGCGTCGTTTTGCCGGCGCCGTTGGGGCCGCGCAGCACCAGCGCTTCACCCGCCGCGACGGAAAACGTCACGCCACGCAGAACGGTGATTTCGCCCCGGCGGCAGGACAGGTCGGTGACGGTAAATGTCATGGAGCGGGTTTAGGGGGCGTTCGGGCGGGGGGAAAGAGGTGTCAGAGGTCTATCCGAAGTCCGTCCGTTCCGATGTGCAGTGGCCCGGACCAGAAGGGGGCTGTGGCTGCGGCCCAGTCGGCGGGTCCGTATTCGGGATCGTCGGAGGGGATCAGATGATGGAGTGCAAGCGCGCCGACGCCTGCTGCTTGCGCGATCCGCGCGGCGTCGTCTGCGGCGGTGTGTGATCGCCGCAGATGCCGCATCAACCGGTCGTCGCCGTTGCCGACGCGCGCCACGAGTGCCGCGAGCGCAGGCGTGAGCATGGCTTCGTGCACCAGAAGGTCGGCACCGCGTGCGAAATCGGCCAGCTCCGGGTGGTATGCGGTGTCGCCCGAGAAGACGACATGGTGTCTGCTGCCGCGGAAGGACAGTGCGAAACAGTCGATGAGGGGCGGATGATCGACCTGCATGGCGGTGACGGCGGTCGGTCCAAGCATTGTCACGTCACCGGCGTCGATGGCGTTGACGCGGATCAGGTCGCGCAGATCGGGGCGTCCTTCGTCGGCTATACGCAGATCTATGTCGGCCTGCATCGATGTCAGGAAGCCACTCCAGTAAAGGTCCAGTCCCTTTGGCCCCCAGATATTCACCGGCGCAGACAGCCCTGCCGTCCACGCAGTGTGCAGAAGCGGTCCCAGTTCCAGGTAGTGATCGGAATGAAGATGGGTGATGAAGATCGCCGAAAGTGACGGCAGGGCGATGTTCTGGTCGCAAAGTGCACGTGTGACCCCCAGACCGCAGTCTATGACCGCCAGTTGCCCGTCGAGGCACAGCAGGCTGGATGTCGGCATGGTCGATCCGGGGCGGATCGCAGGGCCGCCCTTGGTGCCCAGCAGGACGACGTAATCGGAGGATGAGAGGGGCACGGACGTTCCTTTCGGGCGATATGCAGGCAACCTGGATCGTCGGGTGATCGTCCCGAAGGCCTCGCCGCTTCCCTCCCGCTATAACCGCGTCGATCCGCCGGACGGAAGATCGAACCGTGATGCCGGAAGGGCTGGCCTAAACGTCGGACCGATCTGGCCGGGTGCGACAAGGCGCAGGGCGACCTTGGCATCATGGCAGGCTCGGGCGACATTGCATACCACGGTATACCCTTGAACTTCGTCCCCCTTTCGGGCATGACGCGGGCAAATCCCGTAACACTTCCCGGAGGCCTTTCATGACTGTCCAAGTCGGAACCGATACCGCCAAGACACGGCGCACGCTGTCGGTCGGCGCGCAGAGCGTCAGCTATTATTCCATTGCCGCGGCGACAGATGCGGGGCTGGGTGACTTTTCCAGGCTGCCGGCCGCGTTGAAGGTCGTGCTGGAGAACATGCTGCGGTTCGAGGACGGCGGCCGCACGGTCAGCACCGACGACATCAAGGCTTTTGCCGAGTGGGCCACCAAGGGCGGCAAGAACCCGCGGGAAATCGCTTATCGTCCGGCCCGCGTGTTGATGCAGGATTTTACCGGGGTTCCGGCGGTCGTGGACCTTGCCGCCATGCGCGACGGGATCAAGGCGCTGGGCGGTGACGCGCAGAAGATCAACCCGCTGAACCCCGTGGACCTCGTGATCGACCACTCGGTCATGATCGACGAGTTCGGCAACCCGCGCGCCTTCCAGTTGAACGTGGACCGCGAATATGAGCGCAACATGGAGCGGTATCAGTTTCTGAAGTGGGGCCAGACCGCGTTCGACAACTTCCGCGTGGTGCCGCCGGGCACGGGCATCTGCCACCAGGTGAACCTGGAGTATCTGTCGCAGACGGTCTGGACCGACAAGGATCAGAACGGTGAACTGGTGGCCTACCCGGATACGCTGGTCGGCACGGACAGCCACACGACCATGGTGAACGGTGCCGCGGTTCTGGGCTGGGGCGTCGGCGGCATCGAGGCCGAGGCCGCGATGCTGGGTCAGCCGATTTCAATGCTGATCCCCGAGGTTGTCGGTTTTGAGCTGACCGGCCAGATGGTCGAGGGCACGACCGGCACCGATCTGGTGCTGAAGGTCGTGGAAATGCTGCGCGAAAAGGGCGTCGTGTCCAAGTTCGTCGAGTTCTATGGCGCGGGGCTGGATCACCTGCCGCTGGCGGACCGGGCGACGATTGCCAACATGGCGCCGGAATACGGCGCGACCTGCGGGTTCTTCCCGATTGACGGCGAGACGCTGCGCTATCTGGAGAACACCGGCCGCGACAAGGACCGCATCGCGCTGGTCGAAGCCTATGCCAGGGAGAACGGGTTCTGGCGGGGCGACGATTATGCGCCGGTCTATACCGACACCCTGACGCTGGACATGGGGACGATCGTGCCGGCGATATCCGGGCCGAAGCGACCGCAGGATTACATCGCATTGACCGAAGCCGCGTCGGCATTCGGCAAATACGTCAAGGGAATCCGGTCTGGCGAGGATGCATCGCCGCGAGCCGAAGTACGCTGGGAAGGTGAGGGTGGCGCGCCTGAGCCGGTCGATATTCCGGGCGATGAAGGGCACCACGCGCGCGGCCATGTAAATGGTAGTGAAGCGGACCGGATGCAGTTGCATGACGGGTCCATCGTGATCGCGTCGATCACATCATGCACGAATACCTCGAATCCATATGTCATGATCGGGGCCGGTCTGGTCGCCCGCAAGGCGCGGGAACTGGGTCTGAACCGGAAGCCCTGGGTCAAGACATCTCTGGCGCCGGGCAGCCAGGTCGTCTCGCATTATCTGGAGGCCGCCGGTCTTCAGGAGGATCTGGACGCCATCGGGTTCAATCTGGTGGGCTATGGTTGCACCACGTGTATCGGCAACTCCGGTCCGTTGGCACCGGAGATCAGCAAGACGATCAACGATTGCGACCTGATCGCGACTTCCGTCCTGTCGGGCAACCGCAACTTCGAAGGCCGGATCAGTCCGGACGTGCGCGCCAACTATCTGGCGTCGCCGCCGCTTGTGGTGGCCTATGCGCTGGTCGGCGACATGAACGTGGATATCTCGACCGCCAGCCTGGGCAAGGGCAAGGATGGGCAGGACGTCTATCTGAAAGATATCTGGCCGAGCGCGAAGGAAATCGCGGAATTGGTCGAAAAGACCGTGACGCGCGAGGCATTCCTCGACAAATACGCCGATGTCTTCAAGGGCGACGAGAAATGGCAGAGCGTCGAGGTGCCCGAGCAGGAAACCTATGACTGGCCTGCCACATCGACCTACGTGCAGAATCCGCCGTATTTTCAGAACATGGACCCGAAGCCCGGTCAGATCGAGGATATCGCGGGCGCGCGCGTCCTCGCCGTGCTGGGCGACATGATTACGACCGATCACATCTCTCCGGCCGGATCGTTCAAGGAAACCTCGCCCGCGGGGAAATACCTGATCGAGCGGCAGGTTCCGGTGCGGGAGTTCAATTCCTACGGGTCGCGTCGTGGCAACCACGAGATCATGATGCGCGGCACTTTCGCCAACATCCGCATCAGGAACGAGATGCTGTCGGGGGTCGAAGGCGGCTATACCAAAGGTCCGGACGGTCAGCAGACCTCGATCTACGATGCCGCGATGGCATGGCAGGAGAAGGGCGTGCCGCTGGTCGTCTTCGGGGGCGAACAATATGGTGCCGGATCGTCGCGCGACTGGGCGGCCAAGGGCACGGCATTGCTGGGTGTGAAGGCGGTCATTGCCGAGAACTTCGAGCGCATCCACCGCAGCAACCTTGTCGGCATGGGGGTCATCCCGTTCGAATTCACCGGCGGCGACACCCGCACGTCGCTTGGCCTGACCGGCGAGGAGACGGTGAACATCCTGGGTCTGGCAGACGTGAAGCCGTTGCAGGAGGTTCCGGCGACGATCATCATGGCCGACGGCACCGAGAAATCGGTTACGCTGAAGTGCCGGATCGATACGGAAGTCGAGATCGACTACATCAAGAACGGCGGCGTGCTGCATTACGTGCTGCGCAGCCTCGTCGCGGCCTGATTGCCGCGGCCCTTCGGGGCAGCATCAGGCGACGAAATCAAGGGACGGTGTCTTTTCCGGGTGCCGTCCTTTTCAGGCATGGCCGTCCGCGCCGGGTCTTGCCCGCCGGATGATGTAACCAAGGGGTGATTGGCAGCGGCGGTATTCAAAGGCTAATGAAGAGTCTACGATCCGTTTACCACTTCTCTTTTCCTGACCACGGTTCCCGATGCGCGCTGCCTTTGCTCCGATCCTTGCCGTATCCTGCCTTGCCGCCGTCCCTGCCGCGTTGGCCGATCCGACGGTGGTCGAGCTTTATACCTCGCAAGGCTGCTCGGCCTGCCCCCCCGCTGACGAGATGCTGGGACAACTGACACAACGCGAGGATGTTCTCGCCCTGTCTCTGCACGTCGATTACTGGGACTGGATCGGCTGGAAGGATACTTTCGGCAACCCGGCGTTCAGCGAACGCCAGCTGCAGTATAGCGAGGCGGAGAATTCCAGCGTTCGCTATACGCCCCAGTTCATCGTCAATGGAACGGATCGTTTGGCCGGGCCGTCTGGAATGCAGCTCTGGGACCTTGTCCAGAAGAATGTCGCCATTTCCTCTGCGACGGACGTGCTGGGCATTGAACCCGGCAGCGAGGGTCGGCGGGTCACGCTTTCGGAACATGCGACCGGCGGTCAGCTGATCCTTGTCGGATACCAGTCCGAAGCGACCGTCAAAGTCCTGTATGGCGAAAATGCGGGTAAGGTCATTACCTATTACAACGTCGTTCATTCCTGGGATGTACTGGGCGATTGGGACGGTGCGCCCGGTGCGATCGACGTTCCACAACTGGGCAACGGTCTGCATCGCGCGGTTCTGGCGCAGGCGCAGGTCGATGGGCGACCGGGGCCGATCATCGGCGCGGTCAAACTGGACTGATCCGGCTGGACCCCGAATGCCGGTGCCGTCTATGTCCGCTCCATGATTCGCGCGATTCTCCTCGATAAGGATGGCACACTGACCGACTTCCGCGCCACGTGGGAGGCGTGGATGCCGACCATGATACACGCCCTTGCGCACGAGAGCGGGGCCGAGGCCGATACCGTCGCAAAGGCTTTCGGGTTCGATCTGGCGACCGGGCGTATACCGGCGGACGGCCTGTTCGTGACGGCCCCCGGTCATGTCGTTACCGCAGGCGTCGCATCCGTGATCGGCTGGCCGACGGCGCGGCTGTCGCGCTGGCTCGCACCGAGGTCGCACGTTGTCCGGCAAGTCATGGTCCCCGGCGTGCCACAGGTTCTGGCGCGGCTGCACGCCGCCGGCCTGCCGATCGGCATCCTGACAAACGCGGACGAAGCCGAGGCCCATCGTCATCTGATCGGCATGGGGATCGGACATCTTCTGCATCGGGTGATCGGCTGCGACAGCGGGTTCGGCGCCAAGCCCGATCCCCGCGGCGCGGCGGATTTTGCGGATGCGCTGGAGCTGCCGCGCGGCTCGGTGGCCCTGGTCGGGGATGGCCGGACCGACATGGCCGCCGCGAAGGGGGCAGGGCTGGTGCCGGTGGCGGTGCTGACCGGTACGCTGGGCCATGCGGATCTGTCACCATTGGCGGAGGCCGTCCTGCCGGACATCACCGGATTGCCCGCATGGCTGGCCACACGCGGTATCGGAGTGCCGGCCGCCTGATTTTGCAATCTGCCGCACAGTTTAACCGCATCTTCAGATTTGTCTGTTTGAACGGCCCGGTGGTGTCCGGAGACGTGAATGCTGGGTCTGATCTGCAAATCGCTGGAAGGATTCGTGCGCGATCAGCACGGGGATCTGCAATGGGAACGCATTCGTCGCGCGGCCAGGCTTCCGTTCGAGAGGTTCGAAGCGTTGCGCATCTACGACGATGCCGTCCTGATGGATCTGGTCGCCGCCACCGGCGGTGTATTGGACCGTCGTCAGTCTCCGCTGCTCGAGGATATCGGGCATTGGATCTGCACCCACCGCCCGTTGGAACCTGTCCGACGTCTGATCCGGTTTTCGGGAACCAGTTTCGTTGATCTTCTCTTCTCGCTCGAGGAGATTGAAGACCGGGCACGCATTGCGCTTCCAAACCTGCATCTGCCGCAGTTTCGGGTAGAACTTACGGCATCGGATGAATTCGTCGTGACGTCGCAATGGATGGTGCCCGGGGCGGCGGCGGTTTTGACCGGCATGCTGCGGGCGATGGCCGACGATTACGGCACCCTGGCGATCATTGAGCGTGGCGGGCTGTCGCAGGACGGTGACACCGTGATCGAGACGATTTCCGTGCGCGTGATCGAAGACACCTTTCATGAGCCGCGCGAATTCACCCTCGGGGGTGTCCCATGAGCGTGATTTCGGTCGAAATGTCCACGCTGGACCATGCCTTGCCTATGGCGCTTCTGTTCGAAGCGTGCGGTACTGTCACCCATGTCGGGCCGACGTTCGAGAAGATAGCACCCGGTGCCGTTGGCAAAGGCTTGGCGGGGGTGATGAATTTCGTTCACCCACAATTTTCAGGCAGCTGCGCAGACGTGCTTCGATATTCCGGTCGCAAGCTTCGGGTGGAACTTCGGCACGAGGCGAACATTCCACCGGGCGAGGGGCTGTCGACTCTGCGCGGCACTGTCGTGCCGCTCTCGGATCGGCGCGGGCTTATCAACCTGGCGCTGGGGGCCGATCCAGGTGTTGCGCTCAAGCGGCACAGGCTGACGGCGCGCGATTTCACGGCAACCGATCCGATGGTCGATTTTCTTTATCTTATCGAAGCGCATGCAATGGTGCTGTCAGAATTCGAGCGGTTGAGCGAACGATTGGATCAGGCGCGCTCGGCGGCCGAGGAAGCGGCCGTCACGGACAAGCTGACGGGCCTTCGCAATCGCCGTGCAATGGACGACCATCTGGGCCGTCTGACCGTTGGTGCGGGGCCTGCCTTTGGTCTGATGAACATAGACCTGGATTACTTCAAATCGGTCAACGACACGATGGGCCATGCCGCAGGCGACCGCGTGCTGGAGGAGGTTGCCCGGATCCTTCGCCAAGAGGTTCGGAGCGGCGACATGGTGGCCCGTGTCGGGGGCGACGAGTTCATGCTGCTCTTCGAGAATTGCGCCGACGTCGGTCTGCTGCAGCAGATTGCTGGCCGAATTATTCAGCGGCTGGAAGTCCCCATCGACTGGCAGGGACAGGAATGCAGGATATCGGCCAGCATCGGCATCACGATGTCCAGCTATTATGACACGCTGGATGCAGAGCGGCTGGTCTCGGATGCCGACAGCGCGCTTTACGCATCCAAGCGCGGAGGGCGCGCGCGCCATTCGGTCGCCCGACCGGTGGGCGAGTGCAGCATGGAGCCTGAGGGATAGGATCGGCGTTATTGCAGAACTCCGGCGTGAGGCATGATTTCCCTTTCCCTTATCCTGTTGATCTCAGTCCAAACGGACGATTTCGGCGGTGCCTTGGGCGTTGAAGCGGTTGAGGAGAGCGATGCGGATGCAGATCTCTTCGGTCTGGCGGTCAGGGTCTTTGCGACGATGCGTTCTCCGAAGGCCTTGAAGCCGCGCATCCTGGCTTTGATCCGGCTGCGGGCATGGCATCCTGTCATGTGCCTCCGGACCCGCCCTGCCGGAGTGTCGTGGGGCGCGCAGGGTTTCGTTTCGGGCCCGTGCGGCAGGACAGTCTTCCTTGCAGGGCCGCCCGTTCTTGCGGATCGGGATGACTGCGCTGGCCTGACGCGCAATGATGGCGGTGTGGCAGCGGCGGATGTCACAGGCGCTGTCCGCAGTCACAGTGCCGCGTTCTTCGCTCTCCGGGATCTGCTCGGGCAGCTCCGGCAGGACCGGACTGTCCCTTACCCGGCAGTGTTTGTCCTCGAACCATGAGAGGGGCCGTCGCGGCTGGAGGTGAATGGGACGGCGCGGATATCGGACGTGGCGGTCTCCACCGCCAGATCGACCCCGCGCCCTTGGCCCCCCTGAACGTCGGGCTTGCGGGCCTGCCATTCGCCATTCGCCAGGGAACAAGCACCGGATAGAGTGACCGGAACGGGCCAGGCCGGCCCCGCCAGGCGCAACAGGCTGACCACCATCCCGGCGGTCTGACGGAGCGCTAGCTTTGACCGCACCCTGACCGACAGGCAGAACTGGATCGCCGCGCTCGGGAAGACCGGTGGCACCCCGCGCCCTGCATGCGGCGCGCGCCAGGTCATCTCCCTGTTCAGCCCCTCTCTCACACATGAAGGCATGTGATGCCGGGCAACGGATCAGCAGTGAGCCGCGCTTGCGCAGCGCGACGTTGTCGTCCGACCAGTTCGTCGTCTGCTGGCGGCCAGGCGAGAGCTTCGTCATGCAGCCCGTCCAGAGCCATGGCTTCACGATGTGACTCCTCAGTGGGTCGACTTCTGCAATAACGCCTCGTGAGCGGATAAAATTATGGGCATCTGCTAGGGTAAGGATGCATTGCTTGCTCCTGTAAGGGTCTGATTCACGGTTCTAAAACGGAGCGGTGACATGAGTGATCTTTACGGGCTGAGCGACGCGCAGGTGGCACGTTTGATGCCCTTCTTTCCCAAATCCCACGGCAAGCCTCGCGTGGATGACCGTCGGGTGCTGTCGGGAATTATTTTCGTAAATCGCGATGGCTTGCGGTGGCGTGACGCGCCCGCTGAATACGGCCTCCACAAGACCCTCTACAGCCGCTGGAAGCGCTGGAACGACAAGGGCATCTTCGCGCGGATGCTGCTTGAACTACCCGCCGAAAGCGAGGCGACCGACACCCTGATGATCGACGCGACCCACCTTAAGGCCCACCGCACAGCCTCAAGCGCGGGACTGAAAAAGGGGGGCGCGGACGTCTGATCGGACAGACCAGGGGCGGGGTGAACTTAAAGCTGCACACCGTCACCGACGCATTGGGCAGGCCGCTGCGGATGTTTCTGACAGCAGGACAGCGCAGTGATTACATCGGTGCGCGAGCTCTTCTGAGGGACTTACCGGCTGCCTAACATATGCGCGCCGACCGGGGATATGATGCGGATTGGTATCGCGAAGCCCTTGAATACAAGGGGATCACGCCCTGCATCCCGTCGCGCAAAGATCGCAAGGTGAATCGTGCATGATGAGGCCCGCTACCGTACCCGCCACAAGATTGAGAACAGCTTTGCCCGTCTCAAGGATTGGCGTCGCGTCGCGACACGCTACGACAGATGCCCAGAAGTCTTACTGTCTGCATGCACTCTCGCTGCCGTTGTCATGTTCTGGTTATAAATCCTGACCCTAAAGATACTCTCGCCGGTCGGGTCACAAGCAGCGTTTATCGTGATTCCAGGTATCTGCGCTGAAGCCGTTTCTGTCCTCATCGGCAATATTCCAAACAACAGGACATTGAAACGTGAACAGGTGCGAGTCATTTAAGCTTGCAGCGCAAGCATGCGCCGAAACCGCAAAAGTGCGATGGACAGGAAAGCGGCCCCGATCACTGCAAGCACCGCCAATTGCGGCAAGACGGCCAGAAATCCGGCATCGCGAAAAAGCACGGCTTGGGCGAGGGTTACGAAATGGACCGTCGGTGAGGCTTGCAGCAAAAGGAATAGTGGCTCCGGCAGACTGTCGAGAGGGGATGTCGACCCCGACAGCATCCTGAGAAACAGAAAAACGGGTACGACGAGCAGGCCAAACTGCGGCATCGTCCCGGCAACGGTGGACAGCATGATACCGAGCGAGGTGATGGCGAAGATGTAGAGTGCCGCGCCCAGAAGAAAGAGTGGGACAGATCCCAGAACGGGCACTTGCAACACCAACCGCACCGTCAGTGCCAGTGCGATGGCAACGGCCACCAGAACGATCAACCCGTTGGCAAGGACCTTGGCTGCTGCGATCTCGCTGGCGCGCAACGGCATGACCAGAAGATGTTCGATGGTACCAAGTTCACGTTCGCGGATGACGGCCGCGCCCGCCAGAAGCAGGGCGAAAAGCGTGATCTGCTCGATCAGCGCCTCGATCGCCTGAAACCAGATCGCATCGAGGTTGGGATTGAACATGGTCCGCGTCACCGGCACCGCAGGAGCGTTGGTCATGACGTCGTCCATCCGCAGGTGATCAATGGTCTCGGCCAGCAAAATCTCTTCGATATAGGCGCCGCCGACGCCCGCTTGCGTCATCGCGGTGGCGTCGATGTTCAGTTGCAGGGTCGGTTGCAGGCCACGCAGGATGTCCGCCTCGAACCGCGGCGGAATGTCGATCACAAAGGCATAGCTGCCCGCGTCCATGACGGCATCGATCCGGGACCGGTCGATGCGATCGGCGGGTTTGAATTGCGGCGGCAGCAGCGCATCGCGGTACCGGCGCGACAGGGTGCTGTCATCGGAATCCACGATCGCCACACCGGCCCTGGTCACCTCGGTGTTCACACCGACCGCGTCGTTGTAGATCAGAAATGTGAAGGCGACGATCAGAAAGCCGAACAGGATGCGGTCGCTGAGGAAGCTGGACACCTCCTTGCGTGTCAGGACCCAGACGTTGCGGATCCAAAGCATGGCTAGATCTCCTGTTTGCGCAGAGAGAAGCGGGCCAGCACCAAATAGATCACGCCCAGGGCGATCATGCCGAAGTAATCGGGGAGCAGATCAGAAAAGCCACGCGCCTTGGCGAAACTGCCCACGCTGATGTTTTGAAAATAGAAGGCGGGGAACAGGCGCCCGATCACAGCTTCGCCCCCGTCGAGGCCCGCCGCGGGTGACAGAAAACCGGAAAAACTGAGCACCGGGACTTGGGTCAGGATTGCCGACGCAATCAGCGCGGCAACCTGCGTGCGGGTAAAGCTGGACACCAGAATGCCAAACGCGGTCGTCGCAAAGACATACACAAGACCGGCCAGCAACAGGCCCATGGTCGAACCTTTGATTGTCAGGCCGAAATGGAAAACGACCAGAAGCACAAGTGTCACGAAGCTGGCAAAGCTGAGGATCACATATGGGATTTGCTTGCCCAACAGGAACTCTCCGATCCATGCAGGTGACGTGTAAAGATTGCTGATCGAGCCCAATTCACGCTCGCGGACAATGCCGATGGCGGCGATCATTGCAGGGATCATCGCCATGATGATCATGAGCGTCCCGGGCATAAGGGCAAAAATCGACCTGAAATCCTGATTATAGCGGAACCGCGGCTCGATCCGGATCGGCAAATCTGCGGTTACGTCCTCTGGGACCTCTCTTTGCTGCGCCTGATAATGCTGCATCAGGACGCCCTGCAGATAGCCCTGCGCCGTTTCGGCCCGAAACGGCAGGCTGCCGTCAACAAACAACCCGACCTCCGGTTGCCGCCCTGCAAGCATGTCGCGCCCGAAATGCGGCGGAAGCGTGATCAGCATGTCCAGATCGCCCCTTCGCATGCGCTGTTCCGGCTCGCGATTGCTTAGCGCCGGCGTCTCAAGCCGGAAGTACGGAGACGCTGCGATGGCGTCGATCAGATGGCGGGTATCGGCGCTCTGGTCGCGATCCAGCACGGCAAAGCGGATGTCCTCGACATCGAAGGAAATCCCGTAGCCGAAGGTGAGCGCAAGTATGATTGGCCCAAGCAAGGCAAAGGACAGGCGAATACGGTCCCGCAGCAACTCATAGCTTTCCCGCACGGCAAAGGCCCAGATACGCGATGGCCGTGGCAACAATCGGCCTGCGTCGGTGGTTTGTTCCGGGTGCGCAGTGAGCGCCGTGACCTTCTTTGGGACAACCGCGCCGGAGATTTCACCCTCCGCGGTCTGGATGTAGTCGACAAACGCATCATCAAGGTTTGCGGCGTTCCTGGCACGGATCAACGCCTCCGGTTCCCCGACGGCCAGAACCTTGCCCGCGTGCATAAGTGAAATCCGGTCACAATTGAGCGCCTCGCCCATGAAGTGCGTCGAGACAAAGATCGTGACGCCATCGTTCCGGGACACGCGCCCGAGCATCGCCCAGAACTGATCTCTTGCAACGGGATCGACCCCCGAGGTCGGCTCGTCCAGGATCAGCACACGCGGTTTATGCAGGCAGGCGACGGCCAGTTGCAGTCGCTGTCGCTGGCCCAGGGGTAATTGCTCGGGCATCGCCTCCGCCACGGCATCGAGGCCGAATTGTCTGAGTGCCTGACCCACCACGTCTGCGCGCGTTTCGATAGGAATACGGTAGAGCTGGGCATGCAGTTCAAGATTGGCCCGGACCGACAGTTCGCGATAGAGCGAAAAGGATTGCGACATGTAACCCACATCAAGCCGCACGCTCAGATCATGACCTTTCACCGGCTCACCGAGCAGCCAGGCATGTCCGGACGAGGCCGGAAGAAGCCCGGTCAGCATCTTCATCGTCGTGGTCTTGCCGCAGCCGTTTGAGCCCAGAAAGCCGAAGATCTCGCCTTTCTCGATCCGGAAACTGACATTGTCGACCGCAGTGAACTGCCCGAACCGCCGCGTCAGCCCCTCGGCTCGGATCACCGGCGGCCCGTCCGTGGCTTGTCTTGGCGGTATGACCACCGGTGGGCGGTTTGACCCCGGCTGGTGCAGATGGGCGAAGGCGGCTTCGAGATCGGGTGCGCCGGTCCGCTTCAGCACCTCGGCGACGCGTCCGTCCTCCAGCACCAGACCGCCATCCAGGACGATGACGCGGTCAAACCCGGCGGCCTCCTGCATGTAGGCCGTGGCGACGATCAGCGTCAGGTCCGGCTGTTCGGCCCGGATCACGTCGATCAACCCCCAGAACTGGCGGCGCGATAGCGGGTCGATCCCGGTTGTCGGCTCGTCAAGGATCAGCAATTCCGGATCATGCAGCAGGGCACAACACAGCGACAGCTTCTGCTTCATGCCGCCCGACAATTTGCCAGCGGGCCGGTCGCGAAACGCGGCCAGCCCAACGGCGTCCAGCAGCCGGTCGATGCGACCGCGAAGCGCCGCCCGGGGGACGCCAAAAAGCCTGCCGATAAAGTCGAGGTTCTCTGCCACCGATAGTGACGGATAGAGGTTCCGTCCCAATCCTTGCGGCATGAAGGCCAGCCGATGCGAGATTTGGTCGCGATGCCCCTGCGACCGCAAATCGCCGCCAAATGCCATGATCTCGCCGTCCTGAAGTTTCCGGACGCCGGATAACAAACCCAACAGCGTCGATTTACCCACACCATCGGGACCAATGATTGCCGTCGTTGTGCCGGGAGGAAAGGAGAGCGATACATCGGCAAGTGCCTGAACCTGGCCGTAGCGGTGCCGCACATCTTTGCAGACCAGTGTTGCCTCACGGGGCATCTGGCAGCCTGATCTCAAGATCGTCATGCCATGGCACACTAGGATCCAGTTTCAGATAGGCATCGCCGGTGTATCCGGCCCGCACGTAGGCGCGATACCTGTCCAGCAACTCGGATGACAGTTGCAGTTTCACCCGGTACATGAGTTTTTCACGCTCGTTGGCGGTCTGGACAGCCTTGGGTGTGAATTGCGCCTCGGATGCGACAAACGAGACACGTGCGGGCAGAACGAAGTTCGGAGCGGCGTCCAGAGCGATCCGTGCCTCGGCACCAATTGCGACCTTGCCTGCCTCGCTCGTTGGCAGAAAAATCGTCATGTAGACGTCGGATATATCGAGCAACGTTGCCACACGCGTGCCCGGTCCAACCACCGTTCCGGGCTGAACCAGCCGATACTCCACCCGCCCATCAACGGGCGCATGGAGAGTCATCTCATCGATCCGTATTTTCAGTTGCCGCACATGCGCTTCTGCTTGTTCGGTGGCGGCAATTGCCGTCCCCACGGCGGCATGTGCTCCCAGCAGGTTGGCTTTCGCAATTGCGTATTGCGCGTCCCGTCTTTCAAGGTCAGCGGTTGAGGCCACTTGCCGCCGCTCCAGATCGACGACACGCGCAAGTTCCAACTCGGACAGATTGTGCTCTGCTTCGCGAAGCGCGACTTCCGCTTTGGCCCGCGCGATCCCCTGACGGGCACTGCGCACCTCGGCCTTGGCGGCGGCCAGTTGTGCCATCAGCTCGGAGGTATTGAGCACCGCCACGATATCGCCGACGGCAACCGTGTCACCTTCGCGGACCCGGATTTCCGCGACCTGGCCGCCGTATTCTGTGGCAACATCGACCCGCTCAATCTCAATGCGTCCGTTCGCGATGGCTATTCCCACGTCGGCATTTCTTCCGGCAACGAAATTGTTCCATCCGAATAGGACGATACTCCCAATGAGCAGGATCAAGGTCGCAGTACCGCGAACGACCCACTTGTGTCGGGAAGTGCGCGTGGAATCTTCAGGTGAAGCAGCCATGAACCATCGCTTACATCGTCGAGACCACTCAAGCCTTGATTTCCCTCAGTCGCCAAGGCCGCATTATCGGCCCTCCATCAAAATTGACCGTGTGGGCAGGCACACTCCTATTGGTCGCTGCTGCGAACTGGGACGCGACTTGGGTGCAGGAACGCTCCGCTGGTTCGGGCGAGATTGGATCGGAACCGATCGGCCCAAAGGCATCGCCGGTCGCCCACCCTTGCTGCCAATCTTCGGGTAATGCGGTTCGATCAATGCCAAAAGCCGCGACCAGGGCACCACAGCATCCATCTCGGTCAGGAACTTCTCCCGCCGCGTCACCTTCTCCTTGGTGGCGTGGGCGAGTGCGGCAAATGTCATCTGTTTGGGCATCGGCGGGTTCCTTTGTCGTTCGGTCCGAACCTACCAGATCACGCCGCTAAGCCGAGGTTTTTCAGATGTTCCTTAAGCATTATTCAACGGCTTGCTTGACGATCTGATCATGAGCTTCGGCTTGCAGTGCAGTCCCGTCGTTAATGAACCAGGGTTGATGATAGCCGTCGAAAGCGCAAGTCCCGCTTCGCGGCCAATGCGTTTAGCTGGGATGCGAACCGTCGTCAGAGCAGGCTCAATTTCAGCTGATCCCTTGAAATCACCAATACCAGTAATGGAAATATCATCAGGCACGCGTAAGCCTGCAGATGCTGCCCCATACAAAGCCCCCGTTGCGAGGATGTCGTTGCCGCAAATAATTGCGGTAGGCTGCTTGGCCTTGTTGAGCAACGTCAAAATGTCACGTTTAGAGTCTGAAATACTGTAGACAGTCGTAAGTTGCCAATGGTCCGGTATTGAGACACTTGCGTCCGCCAATGTTTTCATGACAGCCAAGAAGCGCGCTTGAGCACGGTCGTTTCCATGGGTCGGGGGAAACATGCATGCGATGTCACGATGGCCTTGGGATAGCACATGTTCGGCAATCATTGTGCCTGCAGAATCGTTATCAGACCCGATGCTCGGGTAACGTGCATCGTCAGCGTAGTTCCACATCAAGATCGAGGGAATAGTCTGGCTATCGATCAACCTAAAAACCGCCTCGTCGTGGTCGAGACCTGTCAAAACGATACCGTCAACGCGATGTTCAAGCATCTTACGCAAGATCGCATATTCGCGCTGTTGATCGTATCCGTGAGATGCCAGCAGGATCGTAAAGCCCTGTTCCGCGACCGTATCCGAAAAGGACTGCACCACCTCAGCAAAGATAGCATGGTCCAAGGTCGGAACAATGACGCCGATGGTACCGCTTCGAATGCCATGGATAGTTTGGGCCGCGCGATTGCGGATGTAACCCTGTTTGCGCACGGCGGTTTCGATTTTGCGGCGGGTGATGAGTTTTACCAGTTCTGGATGATTGAAGTATCGCGACACCGTTGACGGGGATACTTTTGCAGCCTTGGCGACCGAGGCTATATCCGCGTGTTTTTGTTTTGGGTCAGTCACTTAACGTCCATTTATGAAAACATTTGCAAAACTATTTTCATTGTTTAGCGTTAAAGATCAACTGCAAAGGTGGGGAGGCCTGGGCGTTTGGAGTTCCTGTTCTATTTGGGCGACGTGTTCACTCCGGTTAATTTCGGGCTGTTGTTGCTCGGCACAATTGGCGGCCTGATCCTTGGCGCGACGCCGGGACTGTCGCCGACGATGACTGTCGCCTTGATGATCCCTTTTACATTCAAACTCGAACCCCAGCAGGGTCTCATCCTGCTTGGTGCGGCCTATACGTCCACCGTTGCAGGTGGTGCCGTGAGTGCGATCTTACTAAAAATTCCGGGCGCGCCGGCCAATATCGCAACCACTCTTGACGGGCACACGATGGCCCAGAATGGCCAAGGCGCGAAGGCGTTGCAACTGTCGTTCATTGCGTCTGCTATTGGTGGTCTGTTTGGTGTGTTCCTTTTGATTTTCCTGACACCGGTGCTGGCAACATGGGCGCTGGCATTCGGCCCGTCTGAGTTGTTCTGGTTGGCCATCCTTGGCGTAACAGTCATTGGAACTTTGGATTCCAGTTCTGTTGTAAAGGGCCTGCTGTCTGGTTGCATTGGGCTGTGGCTCGCCACTATCGGGTTTGACGATATTATGGGCGCGCAACGGTTCATCTTTCACCCTGTTCTGGGCGGTGGGATCAACGTGATCCCCGCCCTGATTGGTTTGTTCGCAATCCCGCAAGTCATCACCATGTTCGCCAAAGGCCGTGCCAATGTGGATGCTGAAATTATCCTCGTGCAACGCCATCCCATCGGGGCCGCATTCCGCGAAGTCTTCAAGCGCAAACGCGCGCTTGCTATTGGTACGGCGGTCGGGTCCATCATCGGACTGATCCCTGGGGTGGGCGGGCAGATCGCGGGCCTTGTGGCCTATGACCAGTCTAAAAAGATGAGCCTCGAGAGCGAGAAATTTGGCACCGGGCATCCAGAAGGTGTTATCGCCGCCGAAAGTGCCAACAACGCCATGGTTGGCCCGTCATTGGTGCCGCTGTTGACGCTTTCTATCCCCGGATCACCCACCGCAGCAGTCTTGCTGGGTGGGTTATTGATCCACGGGATTTTCCCCGGCCCGGGCTTGTTCACCCAATACCCGCAAGTCGTCTGGCCATTCATCAATTCGATGCTGATCGGGCAGATCCTAATGGCTGTGTTTGGTTTGTTGATCGCAGGCTGGGCCGCTAACGTCGCACGGGTTCCGCAGGCTATTATGGCCGCAGTAGTCCTTGGGTTGGCCGTGTTTGGCAGCTATTCGGTGCAAAATTCCATAGGTGACGTTTACGTCATGGCGTCGCTTGGATTGGGGATGTATTTCCTTGAACGCTTTGGATTTTCCGCTGCTCCATTGGTGCTGGGCCTGATCCTTGGTCCCATCGCCGAAGCAAACTTTATGCAAGGCACCATGATCGCCAACGCCACCGTCGGTCAAGCGACGTATTTCTTCACCGGCGGGCTGAACTGGCTGCTCATCATTATTGTCGTGACCTCGATCGGGTATTCCATCTGGATGGAGCTGCGCCAGCGCCGCTACACCACAAAAGAGGATGCACAGGCATGAGCGATCTTCCCCGTAACCAACATATCGCGGCCTCTGGTGTGATTGCCGCTGTGGGTATCACCTTGGCCTACGTCAGCTTTACCCAAGAACCCGCGGGCGCATTTGTCTTTCCCCGATTGATCGCAACGGTGTTTGCGGTGCTGGCGATCTGGACCTTTGTGAAGGCGCTGTTGGGCCGCACCAGAGTCGGCCACGGCCTTAGCGGGCAAGAGATGCGAAATCTGTTGCCTGGTCTGACCGTAACGCTCATCTATGCATTCTGGGCCGCTAAGGAACTGGGGTTTTATACGGCCACAACGATTGCCTTCTTTCTTCTACTTACCCTGTATGATCCCGCCTCGCACACTTCGGGGAAAACGTGGATCAAACGGGTCATGATAACCGCCGGCTTTATGGCGGTCATGTACGGTCTCTTTGCGTTGTTATTGAACGTATTCACACCGCGAGAGATTTTTTCCTAAAGCTGCAGGAGGTGGTTTTGGGGTCCAATCTAGGGAGAACTAAAATGAAAAAATGGATTGCAGGCGCTGCATTGGCGCTCACCGCCATGACAGGGACGGCCATGGCTGAAGGCCACGGTGACTATCCGGAACGGCCTATCATGATGATGGTCAGCTACGGTGCTGGTGGTGCGACAGATTTCCAAGCTCGCATCGTGACGATGACGTCCGGTAACGAAGACGCGTTAAATATGCCCGTCGCCATTTTGAATAAACCCGGTGCGGGGGGGCGTGTAGGCTGGAACTGGCTCGCTACTCAGGCCGCGGCTGACGGATACACGCTGGGCGCGTACAATGTTCCGCACTTTATCGCCCAGTCCATTGAAGGCGGCGTGTCCTATTCCACCGAAAGCTTTGAGCCCATCGCCAACTGGGGCGCAGACCCTGCGGTGTTCGTGGTCGCGGCCGACAGTGAATTCAACTCGATGGCCGATGTCGTGGCCTATGCCAAGAAAAACCCCGGTGGGATGACATTCTCGGGGGCCGGTCTGTTTGTGGGTCACCATATCGCGGCCTTGCAGCTGGAAAAGGCGGCAGGCGTCAAGCTGGCCTATATCCCCAACAATGCGGGCGGTGCAGGTGCGATGCGCGCCGTGATTGCAGGCGAAGTTCTGGGCGGTGTGAACAACCTGTCTGACGCCTTCCGCGCACGCGAAGCGGGCACCGTCAAGATTCTTGGCGTGTTCGACCTTGAGCGCAATTCGTTCATCGACGACGTGCCAACGATGATGGAGCAGGGTTTTGACATCGATAATGCGTCTGTGAACTACCGTGGCGTGATGGTGCCGTCTGGCACGCCACAACCAATCATCGACCGTCTGGCAGCTATCGTTCCTACTATGTTCGAGAACAGCCGCGTCGCATCCCGGATGGCGGCAGGTGGTTCGCCGATGCTGATCATGAATCGCGACGAAGTTCTTGAGATGTGGGCGCAACGTCAGGTGACACTCGAGGCGCTTCTCGCGGACCTATAATCGCTAATTCGGCGGGGCGGCTTGTTCGCCTCGTCAAATCCTGAAGGAAAAGTCATGAACTCCCTTGATCCAATTGGCGCCGGTATCGCCGAAGTCGAGAGCATCGTTGCGCGCGCGCGCGCTTCTCAAGGCGTTTTCGAAGCGAGTGGATCACAGTTGCTGTACGACCGTGCAGCACAGGCTGTCGCTTGGGCAATTATGGAGCCAAGCCGAAATAAACACTTGGCCGAACTGGCAGTTGAAACCACAGGATTGGGTAATGTGCCCGACAAAATTACTAAAAACCATCGCAAAACGCTTGGCCTGATGCGTGACATTGCCGGGGCAAGGACCTATGGCGTCATTAGTAACGATCCAGAAACCGGAATTACCGAAATTGCACGACCGATTGGTGTGATTGGGGCTGTTGTGCCCTCTACCAACCCCGGCGCAACACCCGCCAACAACATCATCAATGCGCTGAAGTGCGGCAACGCGATTGTCGTGTCACCCTCGCCTAAGGGCGTGCCAACCTGCGAGGCATTGTTGGGCTATATCCATGCCGAGTTCGATAAGTTCGGATTGGATCACGATCTGGTGCAAATGATCCCCGGGCGCGGATCAAAGGAAAAGACTCAGCGCCTGCTGGAAATAGCAGATCTGATCGTAGTGACAGGCAGTCAGAACAACGTGAAACGCGCCTATACCAGCGGCACACCCGCGCTGGCTGTGGGGGCGGGCAATGTGTGCGTGATCGTCGATGAAACCGCTGATTTAGCGGCGGCTGCACAGAAGATTGCCGCGTCCAAGACGTTCGACAACGCGACGTCCTGTTCATCTGAAAATTCAATCGTTGTCGTGGATGAAGTCTACGATGCCCTTACCGCTGAAATGGCCAGGACAGGCGGCGCGTTAATCACCGATGACACCAGGATCACCAGCACGCTTTGGGTAGATGGACATCTGAACCCGAGCGCGATTGCCCGTGATGCGGATGAGTTGATTGAGGCTTTGGGGCTGAAGGGCGACGTCCCCGCTGACACGCAATACATCGCCGTTGAGACCAAAGGGATTGGGCCCGGCTTTCCGCTCTCAGGTGAAAAGTTAAGCCGCGTTTTGGCGGTCTACCGCGCCGCTGATTTTGACGACGCGGTCGCCATCACCCGCGAGATTCAGCTATACCAAGGGGCGGGCCATTCCGTAGGTATCCATACCAGTGATGAAACCCGTCCACTGACGTTGGCCAAAGAAATTCCAACCAGCCGTGTGATCGTCAATCAGGCCCATACTTTTGCTACCGGCGGAGCGTTCAACAATGGTATGCCGTTTTCGCTGTCGATGGGCTGTGGATCGTGGGGCGGCAATTCAATCGACGATAACCTGCATTGGAAACATTTTATCCAAAGCACCAAGATCGTACGTGAAATCCCTGCCCGCGAACCCGCGGTTGAGGATATCTTTGGCGCGTATTGGGAACAGGTCGGCAAATGATTTTTGATCCCGTTGTTCCACCCCCAGGCACGGTTCGCGATTGGCTGGATGCCCGTGCCAACGGTAATGGCATCGCCGTCGTGTTCCCCGAAACGGGCGAAACGCTGACATGGAAGGTATTGCGGGATGATGCCCGCGCAACTGCACAACAGATGGCTGAACGCGGTATTGCGAAAGGCGAAAGTGTTGCGATCATCCACCCAAACGGGCGTGAAGGATTGGTTGCTACCTATGCAACGCTCTATGGCGGATTTCGCGCCACAATGATCAACCTCGCCGCCGGGTCCGACGCGATTTCATATGCGCTGGATCACTCGGGCGCGCGGTTTGCTTTTGTGCATTCGTCGCAGACGGAAACCTTGGCGCAGGTCGCGCCCAAGGGGGTCACCAAGCTTGAACCAAATAATCTGAACAACACCCTTGACCTCGAAGACATAGCCCCGGATGACCACGCTCTTTTGATGTATACTTCAGGGACAACCGGCAAACCCAAAGGGGTAGTGCACAGTCATTCCAGTCTACTGGCCGGTGGTTGGACAACAGCCGTGGCCCATAAACTGACGCCACAAGATTGCGGTTTCTGCGTGCTCCCGATCTATCACATTAACGGGCTATGCGTGACTGTCATGGGTGCCTTGGTATCCGGCGGATCGCTCGCGATGGTATCAAAATTTTCGGCGAGCAAGTTCTGGGATCAGGTTGAAACGGGTCACGCGACCTGGTTCTCGGTGGTGCCAACGATCATCAGCCATTTGCTCCATGGGACCGCAGATCCGCAGGACACGACGCGCGATAGATTGCGGTTCGGACGATCCGCGTCGTCGGCTTTGGCCGTGGAAACCCAATCAGCGTTTGAAACCCGCTTCGGTATACCGATCATTGAAACAATGGGTTTAACCGAAACTGCGGCACAGATCCTTTCCAATCCTCTGCCACCGGACACGCGAAAGATCGGATCCCCCGGCGTTGGGTTTGGGAATGACGTTCAAATCTTGACTGCTGATCTGACAGAGGCCCCCCGTGGCACTGAAGGTGAAATCGCCATACGCGGTCCAAACGTCATGCGCGAATACTTCCACAACCCGGCGGCTACATCAGCCACATTTACAGGCGACTGGCTGCGCACGGGTGATCTTGGGCACATGGACACGGATGGGTATGTATTCGTGACGGGGCGGCTTAAGGAACTTATCATCAAAGGGGGCGAGAACATCGCCCCGCGCGAAATTGATGAAGTTCTGTACAGTCATAATGACATCATCGAAGCTGCGGCCTTTGCGCGCCCTTGCGCGCAATACGGGGAACGGGTTGAGGCCGCAGTCGTTATTCGGGATGGCTCAAAATTGGCCGAGTCCGATCTTTTGTTATTGTGCAATAAACGTCTCGGCGCGTTTAAATCCCCGGACCGCGTACACTTCCTGAAAGAACTGCCTAAAGGTCCGTCGGGGAAAATTCAACGATTGAAACTTACCGAGACCCTTTGAGAATCTTTTTAGCAAGGTCTGCTTTGCTTGCTTCGGACATGTCTGGACCTGTCGTGCTCTTGTCCCGCCCCCGGTGCTCGTTTAAGCCACCTTTCGTGCGAAGGCGACCGGGCTTTTCCAGCCCAGTGCTGAGGGCGTCGACGCGGATTGTAGAAGCCGTTGATGTATTCGAAAACCGCCATCTCAGCTTGCCACCGTGTGTTCCATGATCGCCGCCAGATCAGTTCGGCCTTGATGGTTTTGAAGAAGGTTTCAACGGCAGCGTTGTCGTAGCAGTTTCCTTCACCGCTCATGGATACCCTGAACCCGTGGTGCCTCAGGATCTTCTGATAATCGTGGGAACAGTATTGGCTTCCACGATCCGTGTAGTGCATGTAGCCTTTTGGTGGTGAACGGAACGCAATCGCCATCTTCTGTGCCCGGCTCGCCAGGTCCCGTTTCATGCGATTGCTCACAGCCCAGCCGATGACGCGCCGGGAATGCAGGTCCAGGATCACAGCCAGATACAACCAGCCCTCTCGCGTCCGCACACAGCTGATGTCGCCCGCCCGCTTCTGGTTTGGTGCATCTGCGTTGAAGTCGCGATCCAGCAAGTTCGGGGCGATGTCAAACTTGTGGTCACTATCAGTGGTGACCTTGTGTTTGCGCGTGCGCACGACCGATATACCGTTCTGGCGCATCAAACGGCCTATACGGCGATGACCAATGTTCAGCGCAATCTCTTTCAGCTCCTCGGTCATTCGGGGTCGGCCATAGCGGCCCAGGCTGAGACGCGACTGTTCCTTGATATGTGCCAGCGTCACCAGCTCGCTGCGGTGTCTGCGGTTAGCTGTGCGACTGCGGAACGCCCGCAATCCGCGCGCGCTGACATCCATGACCTTGCAAAGACGCGCCGTTTCGAATGCCCCCGCATGTTCTTCGATGATCCTAAATCTCATTGCTTTAGGCCCGCGAAGAACTGGGTGGCCTTTTTCAGGATGTCCCTCTCCTCCATGAGAATGCGAACCTCGCGCCGAAGCCGGTCATTCTCATGGGCAAGGCTCAGATCCTCATTCGACACCACGTCAGTGTCTCGATGCGCCGTGATCCACTTGTTCAGCGTCGACATGCCCACGCCAAGGTCATCAGCCACCTGCTTGCGCGTCAGCCCGCTAGTTGTTCAGTCCCGGCATCAAACCGCGACAGGTTCACTGCAAGACTGTCTCGAACAGATACCAGAATAGCCGGATTTCGCGGAAGCGCCCATGGTGGTTCTTGGAAAAGGCCGAGTGATCCAGCACCGGATCAGCCAGGCCGAACTTGCAAAACTACCGGTAGGCCAGATTGACATGCACCTCTTTGCAAAGCCGCCGCTCGGACCGGATGCCCATGCAATAGCCAAGCAAAAGCATACGTGTGCGATTTGGAGAGACTGCGCTGCGTCATCAATGAGCGTGACGTGCGACAATTCAGGGGTGATTTTACCTGTACGACCGAGTTGATGGCAGGTCGCCCAAATGGATATCATCAATGGCATATAGAATATCCAAGCCGCCGCCCGGGTATGTGTCGATAAGTTCACTTCGCATATTCAAATCCGGTCGACGATAAAGTCGGGAACGATCGCCGAGCGCCGAATGGCATTGATCACATCCAGATTAGTCAGCGATCCATATCCGGTGACGAGAGCGGTAGCAAAACCAGCCTGATGCCCGCCGAGGATGTCGGTATGCAGGGTGTCACCGACCATGAGTACGCGTTCAGGCGGGGTAGGGCGTTCAAAGCGCGCCCGCGCCATCTCGAAAATGTCGGGAAATGGTTTGCCAAAGAACACCGGTTCGATGCCCGTCGCATCTGCAAGTTTGTGCGCGAACCAGCCGGGTTCACGCGACAAGCCGTTTTCTCGCGGGGCGACCATGTCCGGATTGCCAACAAGAACAGGGCGCGGCGAGCGGATCAGCGCGGTCTCCAGCAGCGTCTGACGCGCGTCGGTCCAGCCGTCGGAGCCGACGAGGAGAAACCCATCTACACGGTCGTAATCGTTAGGCTCATCAGTGAGGATGCAGGCGTAGAGATTGGAAATCTCGCCTAGGTCCGTGGTCGGATTCAGCATGACACCCCAGTTGGAGTGCGGCTCGCTCTCGACGCGAAGCAGGAGGGCGTCACGGCTGGTCACGACCTCGGATGGCGCGAAGTCAAAGCCGAGCGCGGCATAGCGCGCCATCATCCGGGCTTTCGGATAGCCGGCGGAATTGGACACGACGGCGACGGATTTGCCGACTTTGCGAAGCGCGGCAATGGTCTCTGCGGCACCGGGAATGGCGGTTTCACCGACGTTCAGCACACCATAAGCATCGAATAGGATCAAATCGAACGGCGCAACAATATCGGCGAAACTGGCATTGAGCGCGCGCCCGCCGCCGGTGGCCGGTGGCAGGCGGTGTTGCACGCTCAGATAGGCTTCAAACGCCTCGGCAGGATCGACGAACTGAAAGCCGATCAAAGGATGCGGCGGCGCAGGAATGCCGAGATGACTTCGCCAATGATTACCAGCACGATGATCGCGATCAGGATGGTCGCGACCTCGGGCCAATTGAAGGTGTCGATGGCACCCTGCAGGATAATCCCGATACCACCGGCGCCGACCAGCCCCAGCACAGTGGATTCTCGCAGATTTATGTCCCAACGAAGGATCGCCACGGCCCAGAAGGTGGGCATCACCTGTGGCACGATGGCGTAGACGATGACCTTGAAGCGTGACGCGCCGGTGGCCTCCAGCGCCTCGACCGGGCGCGTATCGATCTCCTCGATCGCTTCGCCCAGAAGTTTGCCGATGAACCCGATGGACCGAAACATGATCGCCACGATTCCCGCCACGACGCCGGGACCGAAAATGGCGACGAACAGAAGCGCCCAAATAATCGTGTTAACCGAGCGGGACGTTACAAGGATCAGCCGCCCAAGCCACAGTGTCACTTGGTTTGGCGTGGTATTCTGCGCGGCGATATAGGCCACGGGCAGCGAAAACAGCACCGCAAAGGCCGTGGCAAAGGTCGCGATGTTCACCGTGTCCCACAGCACCCGCAGGATCGTGCCAAGGTTACTGGGATCGGGTGGATACATCCGCCCGAACAGGTCGCTGACTTGTTCCGGTGCGCCCCAGACCCACGCCCAGACCACCTCGATCGAGGTCAGAGCCCAAGCTATGGCCAGACCGCAGCCCAGCAGAATGGCCCAGCGGGTGAATTTCTGTTTCGGGGTGAAGCGAACCCAGTCGTCGCGACCGAACTGTTCTGCGATGGACGTCATTGAATGCGCTTTCGTATGGCGCCGCTGACTGCCTCCGACAAAAGGATCGCACCGACAATGACGATGGTGATGGCAAGCGCGAAGTCGTAGTCATAGCGCCCGAAGGCGTTGGCCAGCGTTGCACCGATACCGCCCGCACCCACGATCCCAACCACGGCGGAGGCCCGCAGGTTCGAGTCCAGTTGATAGATGGTCAGGCCGATCTGGCGGGGCATGATCTGCGGAAAGATCGCATAGACCAGTGTGGACAGATAGGGCGCACCAGCTGCCCGCATCGCTTCGACCTGGCCGAAGTCGATTTCTTCTATCCGCTCGGCAAGCATCTTGGCGACGAAGCCGATGGAATAGACGATCAGCGTAAGCACTCCGGCGAAGGGGCCAAATCCGACAGCCTTGACGAACAGGATGGCGACGATCACGGGATGAAAGCTGCGGGCGATGATGATTATCGCCCGGCCAAGGTAGAAGATCGGCAGGGGAGCAACATTACGCGCCGACATGAATGCGATCGGGATCGATAGAAGCACGCCTCCCGCCGTCGCCAGCACCGCGATCTTGAGGCTCTCGAGAAACCCGTCGATCAGCAGCCCGCTACGTTCAAAGCTGGGCGGGAACGCTCCGCCAAAGATCCGGCCAGCACGGACGATGCCTTCGGCAACGCGGTTCCAGTCGATGGGCATGGTCAGGCCGACCCAGCCGAAATAAGCGATTGCACCCAGATAGACGGCCCACCGGAGCACCGGGTTCGCAATGAACGGCGGTTTTGACCATGTGTCGCGCGCCGCGCTCATGACGCCGCAGCCATGTCGTCGGTGCGGTCCGCGTGCGGGCTGCCAGCATAGATCTCGTCCATCGCGGCCTGATCGAGCTGCGCGGGTTTGTCGTCGAAGATGATACGGCCATAGCGCATCCCGACGATCCGGTCGGTGTATTCCTTGGCCTCGGTCACGTTGTGGATATTGATGACGACGGGCAACTTCAGTTCGCCCGCCAGATCGCGCAGCAGACCCATGATCTGCTCCGATGTCTTGGGGTCTAGCGATGCTGTTGGCTCGTCCGCCAACAGGATGTCAGGGTCCTGCATCAGGGCACGCACAACGCCGACGCGCTGACGTTCGCCGCCCGACAGCTGATCGGCGCGGGTGTTGGCGTAATGAGCGATGCCGACGCGTTCCATCAATTCGAACGCACGGCGAATGTCCTTTTTCGGATAGCGACGTGTCACTGCGGCCCAGGTGGAAATATATCCAAGCCGTCCGGACTGGACGTTTTCCATCACCGTCAGGCGGTCGACGAGATTGAAGCTTTGGAACACCATCCCGATTTTGCGGCGCGCCGCGCGCAGGTTCTTACCACGCAGGCTGGTCAGCTCGGTCCCGTTTAGATTGATTGAACCGGACGTCGGCTCCACCAGCCGGTTGATACAGCGCAGCAGCGTGCTCTTGCCGGCACCAGACGACCCGATGATCGACACGACGCTTTCGCCCTCGATTGTCAGGTCAAGATTCTTGAGAACCGGATCCCCGCTGCCATACCGTTTGACGAGGTCAGTGATTTTCAACATTTGGACCGCCTTCTGTGTGGGGCCGGCCCAATAGACCGGCCCCAACGGGAAATATCATTCAGCAGCAAGGCCTTGGGGCGTATACTCGACACCATTGGCCGACTGGATCTGGCGAATGACGGCCCATTGATCCTTGTAGGTGATCGGAACGAACTTGGTGACGCCGGAGAATTCCTCGCCCAGTGCGGTGCCGGCGAAGTCGAAGCTGAAGAAGGCTTCCTTGATCTTCTCTTTCAGCTCTGGCGCCAGGTTGTAGGCCACACCGTAGGACGTTGTCGGGAACGGATCACTTTCCCATACGATGCGAACGTCCGCAGGATCGTAAAGGCCACGCTCTGCCATGCGATCCACGACTTCGGACGCGACAGGGGCCGCATCGTAATCGCCCGCGACCACACCCAGCATGGACTGGTCGTGGCTGCCGGAATAGATCACTTCGTAGTCCTGATCCGGCACGACGCCCAGATCGGGGAACAAGGCGCGCGGCGCCTGATTGCCCGAGTTCGATGTGGGCGAAGTGTGTGCGACGCGCTTGCCGGCAAGGTCGGCCATTTCCTTGATGTCACTGTCCGCCTGCGTGTAAACCTGCAGCTTATAGCCGAACTGGCCGTCTTCAGCGCCCATGATGGCAAAAGGCTCCACACCTGCAAGGTTCACTGCAAAGGGTGTCGGCCCGGTGGAAAAACCTGCGATATGCAGGCGGCCCGACCGCATGGCCTCGACCTCGGCGGAGTTCGATTGCACTGCGAAGAACTGCACGTCCTTGCCGGTGACCTCTTCCAGATGTTCGATGAACGGGGTCCAGATGTCCTCGTAGATCGCGGGATCTTCGACTGGCGTATAGGCAAAGACGAGGGTGTCCGGGTCTACCAATTTGCTGGGATCAGTCGGCGCATCGGCGACAAGATCGCCGTCCGCATCGCAATACATGACGTCGAGTGTGCCCCGGTTGGCGCACTCCTCCTGTGCCAGCGCGCTGCCGGCCGTCATAGCGAAGGCCGTCAGAAGACCCGCGCCGAGAATTATTACCTTAGGCATGTTTTTTCTCCTCCCTGGTGTGTTCCGCATGTCATTCACGGAACGACTGGCGTGGATACGACCACCAAAATCTGCGATTGGCAACGTTCTCCCCCTGACATCTTCTATTGCACAGATTGTGCCCATGCGGAGAACCACTTTGACGAACGGTCCAGGTCAACGAAGTTTGAGAAACAGGACTGGCACACCTAATAACGTGGCTCTGTTGCACAAATCGGCTGATCGTCGAGGTTCCTTTCTCCGGACGGGCCATCCCTCGGGTTCTGTGAGGGGTATGCCGGGCGCGGTAAAGCCGTTCAGGACGGCGATGCGGACTTGGATCTCCGCAACTTGCCGGTCAAAACCCCGCGCCATGAGGCGTTGGCCCCGCAGTTTGACGCAGTGCATCTTTGTCTCGACGCGGCTCCGGCGGCGGTAACCGCTCCAATTCTGCCAAAGCTCGGGGCCCAGATATTTCGATGCGCGCAGAGCTTCGTTCCTGGCGGCCACACCGACGCTGGTGGCCTTCCAGGACCGGGCTTTCTTGCGCGGCGGGAATGAGGGCATGACTGCCATTGATCCCAAGGAATGCCAGAACGCTTGGGCGCCACGGTCCGCGATAATATTATGGCACTTGCGGGCTTCGTATGTTCCGTCCGCGATGACGCTGACGATCTCCTGATCGCCGTGGATCTGGCTGAGCATCTTAGGCAGGCGGGGTCAATCGGGCGCTTACACTCTGAGAGCATGTATGCGGACATTTTGAGTCCGTAGAAGTCTCGGCACGTCATTCACGCGATATACACGTGAGCCATGAAAGCCGTCGAGCGAGCGGATCGCGGCCTCATGGCATTGCGTCGAGCCGTCGCTTTAGTTGTTGTCCTCGTTTCGGCCTCTTCGCCTCGAGGTCAGGCGGCAAAGCGGTAACAACTCTAGGGACGTTTCACATGCGGTTCCGATTGCCGGGTCAGGCGTTTGGCCCGGACGCCTGAAAATACAACAATCGCGTTTGCCAGAACATCCAGCGTGTCCAATACCGGAACCGGACAACGGATCTGTTTGCTGAGTAGGGAAAATTCGGTGCAGCCTATGATGACGCGCGCAGCACCCTCGCGAACAAGCGTGGCAGCCTCATTTTCCAACAGGGTGAGGTCGGCCTGGCTTGGTCCGTGTTTCTTGATCCGGCGTATGGACGCCAGGATTTCGGTCTCGTCTTCAGGGAAAGCTGACCTTAGATCCGCGTCTTCCAGAAGGTTTCTGAACAGGCCTGTCCGGTTCGTCGCAGGCGAGGCGAGAACGCCGACGACGTCCCCGCGTGTCATGCCACATGCGGCCTCCGAGCAGGCGAGGCGGGGCATGTTCAGCAACGGGATGTTGACGGCTTGCACGATGTTTGACGCATATAGATGCGCCGTGTTGCAGGGCATGGCCAGAACCTGCGCACCGGCCTGTTCCAACCTTTTGGCCATCTGAGCCAAGACCGGCCCCGGGTCGGGCCCGTCCTGTGTGACAATATGGCGGAGGCGCGAGGGTACCTGCGGGTTCATGTCCACGATCATCGGGGCATGATCCTGATCGCCCTCCGCCGCGGTGGCGGCGTGCACCCTTTGCATCAGCGCGATGGTCGCCTCGACACCCATGCCGCCCAGAACACCGATGCGCCGAAACCTGTCTGCGGCATCCGTCATGTCGCTATCCGGTCAGGACCAGCGGTCCGAGAAGTCAAAGGCGGTATCATAGCCAAAAAGCGCCGCTGACCCGCCGGTGTGCAGAAAAACTACCCGCTCGCCCTTTTTGAAATGTCCTTTTCGGATCAGGTCGATCAAGCCAGCGGCGCCTTTGGCTGAGTAAACCGGATCGAGAAGGATCGCTTCCAACTCCGCAAACATCCGGATTGCCTCCAGCCCGCTTTCCGTGGGGATGCCGTATCCCTCACCGACATAGTCCGTGTTGGCCACGACGTCCTCACGGGTCACGACCCCCGGACATCCAAGCTTCTCCGCTGTTTTGCAGGCAAGCTTAAAGACGTTTTCTTCCTGTTTCACCTTGGGCGCGCGTACGCCGATGCCCAAAAGGGAGATCTGTGCATTCATTGCCTTCAGCCCGACAATCAGGCCCGCCTGCGTTCCTGCGCTGCCGGTGGCGGTCACGATATGATCGATCTTCATGCCTGTGCCGTTCACTTGGCCCAGCAGCTCGAAAGCGCAGTTGACATATCCCAAGGCACCCGTCGGGTTCGAGCCGCCGCCCGGAATGGTATATACTTTCTTGCCGTCGGCCCGCATCTGATCTGCGATTTCTTCGATGACGGCGTTGAAATCCCCGCCGCCGCCGCGTTTTTCGGTCGTCGCACCATGCAGGTGGTCCAGAAGCACGTTGCCGTTGTTGTTGTAATTGGCATCGTTTGACCCTGTGCGGTCTTCCAGAACGATGTGACACGCCATGCCCATCTTGGCGGCAAAGGCTGCGGTCTGGCGGGCATGGTTGGATTGGATCGCGCCTTGAGTGACGACGATTTCCGCGCCTTGAAGCTCGGCTTCGGCCATAAGAAACTCTAGTTTGCGCGTCTTGTTGCCGCCGGTAGACATGCCCGTGCAGTCATCCCGTTTGATCCAGATTTCCGGACCGCCAAGTTCCTTGCTCAGGCGATCGAGGCGTTCGAGCGGCGTGGGGAGGTGGGCGAGGAATCGGCGCGGAAAACGGGCAAGGTGCATTGCATGATCCTTAATTTGCTTCATTCGATGTTTACTTGCGCAGAACCATCATTCCTAATGCAAATTGGCACATGTAACTTGCATTGATCGCAATTTTGAAGGGGAGTGGAAAATGCGGTTAGAGTGGATCGACGATATTCTTGCGGTGCTCGACAACGGATCGCTTGCGCGCGCTGCCGAAAAGCGGCTGTTGACGCAATCCGCATTTACCCGCCGCGTCCGTCTTATCGAGGACAGCATCGGCACCGAACTTTTTGATCGACGACGCAAGCCGGTGACGGTGATGGCCGGGGTCGAAGCTCTGGCACCGGAACTACGCGATCTGAGCCTGCGTCTGCGAAAAATTCGTTACAGGTTGAAAACGTCCAGCAGCCAGACGAATGGCAAGATGAGCATTGCCTGTCAGCATGCGATCACCACAACGGTTTCGCCTTGGATCGTGCGAGCCTTGGCGCAATATGACGACATGTCGGTCAGAGTGCGGTCAGGAAATCAGGACGAGTGTATGGTGCAATTGTTGTCCGGTGAGGTCGATTTCGCCGTGATGTACACTGTACCCGGCGACCAGACGGCAGTTTTCGAAAAGGCTTTTGAAACACGGCAGATCGGCAGTGACATGCTGGTGCCGGTTTGTGCCCCGTCACTGGAAGAGATTGCATCGTCGCCGCAGATTCCAGTCATAGGTTACCCTGGGGGCGTTTTTCTTGGGCAGGTCTTTGATCGGATGATCGCGCCACGCTTCAGGGCAGACATTACGATCGTGGCCAAGGCCGAAACCGCCCTGACGCTGGCCGCATACGAGTTCGCTCTGGGCGGGCTCGGCGTGGCCTGGCTGCCGCGGTCACTGGTCGCTAGCGCTCTCGCACACGAAACGCTTGTTTCGCTCGAGGCGAGCCTTCCGATGCAGGCGCTTGAGATCAGGGCGTTCCGGCTACGGGACGGTCAGGATACGCAGACTGATTCCATCTGGCACAATATCTTGACTGATATCGTGTTGCCGGCGAATTTAAAGCGCTTCCCAGACGCGTTTTCCGGTCATGTCCAGACGGTCGAGCGAACAGTGTAGCGAAAGCGTCAGTGTCGCTTCCCATTCAGGTCCGCCGACCTGCATCAGGGCGCCGCTCGCGATTTCTTCGCTGACCGCTCCTTCCGGGAGCCAGGCGATACCGCTGCCCGATAGCACGCGTCGCTTGATGGCTTCTGTCAGTGCATCCATGTAGCGCAGCTTCAATGGTGGTTTCCGTTTTCCGATTGTCTGATCGACGACTGTGCCGAGAAAACTGCTGGGATCATATCCCAGGTAGGGAATATCCCTGATGTCGGAGCGATCAAGTTCCCATCCCCCGTCAGTCGCGGCGGATGTTTTCGCCACCGGAATGAACTGCTCGGTGCCGATGTCCTTGCGCACGAACAGGGCTTCATCAAAATTCGGGGCCACGTCCTTGTAGCTATAGTAAAGTAGAAAATCGCATGTCGCCTCCAGCAGAAGATGACAGCACGTACTCAGGTTATCGGAATAGACACGCACACGCAGGTCCGGAAACTGCTGCTCAAGATCCGCGATGCGGCGCGACAGATAATTGACCGAGATCGTGTGCAGCACGGCAAAACGCTGGAATGCCGTGCTGCCGCGTTCTTCGGCGCGGATGCTTTGACGAATGTCGGACAGGTTCGCGATTGTCTCACGTGCGACGGGCAAAAACTGATGGCCGGCATCAGACAGCTGGATCGGATATGTGGAACGCTTGATCAGCGGAACGCCCAGCCACATCTCCAGCGATTTGATCCGCCGACTGAAGGCAGGCTGGGTGATATTTCGTTCTTCCGCCGCCCGCGTAAAGTTCAACGTGCGACCTAAGCAGGCAAAGTCCTGCAACCAGTTCAGATCCATCCGATGAAAATATCTTCATAACGCCTTACTGTAAAGTAACTATGCAAATTTTGCATGATTCAATTCCATGTTTGAATTGGCGCCCGTCGAAACTCGGCCCTTACCGTTGGGCTCAGGTTGAGGCGTTCCGGGTCCCCCCACCAACAACCGGTCAGATACCCAGAAAACGTCAGATGCAGACAAAGATCTGTCAGGCGCTCAACGACAACATGGAGATAACGATGAAGATCACATGGAAGAAAGCATTCGCGGTGACAGCATTTGGGCTGGCCGCGACAACGGGTGCCGTCCAGGCTCAAACGACCCTGCGCCTGTCCACATACGTCAACGAAGCCGACATCCGCTATCAGGGCTTCCAGCATTTCGCCGAACTGGTGGCGGAAAAAACCGGCGGGAGTGTCAAGGTCGACATCTTTCCGTCCGGAACGCTGCACGGTTGGTCAGAGGGAGTGGATTCCCTTCAGGGTGGCGTGTCCGACATCAGTTGGATCAACGCTGACAATCGTCTGCCCTGCTATGCGGTGACCTCGCTTTATCCGGCGGAAGTCAGCCTTGAAAACCAGGTCGAGATGGATGCCGCCTATGCCGAACTGGTCCGCGCGGAAGCTGCCAATGTGAACCTCGTGCCGCTGATCAATTCCAACTATTCCTACGATCAGGAGTGGTGGTTCGAAGAGCCGATCGACGACATCGGAAAACTCGACGGTCAACTGGTGCGTTCAATCGGACCGCTGGTCAGCATGATGATCGAAAGCTGGGGCGGTGAGCCGGTTTTTGTTGCGCCGAAAGAAGTATTCCAATCCGCCGAGCGCGGCGTTGTTGACGGCATCAACATGGGTGTCGCGACCTACAGTTCATGGAAGCTGTGGACGGTCATGCCCTACATGGTGAACGCCAACCTGTTTTACGGCAACATCCAGTACATGATGAACAAGGACAAGTTCGACGCGCTCACCCCGGAAGAACAGACCGCGCTGACCGGAGCGGCGACAGAAACGGAAGCCTGGCTCAAGCCACTTTATGAAGGCTGGGTCGATCAACAGGTCGGCAATGCCGTGATGCAAGGCGGCGGTTCCGCCGTTTCGATCTCCGATGAGCAGCGCGCAAGCCTGATCGCCAGCGTCAAGGACAAGTGGGATGCCGAAGTCGATGCGGCATGCGGTGCCGGCCTGGCGGGCGAAATCCGCGACTTGCTGGCCAGCAACGCGCCCTGAAGCGTCGCCGCATCCATCATGGTGATCCGCATGGAGGCGGATCACCAATGGTCAGATCGAACTACGGAATGAGACTTGGCATGGACGAGGGACTCGACCGACTTATCCGCGGTGTCGAACGCTGTGTCGTCTGGCTTGCAGGGGCAGGGGGCGTGATCGTTCTGATCCAGATGGTCTGGATTTCCTACGGGGTCTTCGTTCGCTACGGGCTTGGGAAGCCTGACCGGATGGTGACCGAAGCGACGGCCTTGCTGCTGTTCCCTGTCGCTTTCGCCGGTCTGGCCTATGCCATGCGCGAGGATGCATATCCCAAGGTCACCATGGCGACCGATCTGCTGAAGCACCGCATGCGCAAGGTCTTCGATGTGATCAATCATGTGCTGATGCTGGGGGTGGGACTGTTTTTCTCCTACGCCGGGGTCAGCGCTACGATCCGCGCCTACAATTCCGGCGTGGCTTCGGAAATCCTGCTGTGGCCGCGCTATCTTTTCTGGGCGCCGGGCGCGTTGGCGCTGGTTCTGTTCTCATTTTATGCCGCATTGCGCCTGATCCGATTGATCCGGACGCCCGCCGCCTACGGAGACCGCTGATGGAATGGTATACTGTCGGGCTGGGTCTTCTTGGTCTCTTGATGCTATTTATCGTGATCGGATTGCCGATCCCTTTCGCGCTCGCGGCGGCTTCCATGCCGTTTCTTTGGCAAATCCAGGGCTGGAGCACTTCGATCGTCTCGGCGGAGCTGAAGCTATGGGGCGTCTGGATCGACTATATCCTGCTGGCCGTACCGCTTTTCGTCTTTCTGGGCGAGTTGATCGGCAAGTCGAGGATTGGGCCGAACCTGTATCAGTTCCTGCACCAGGGCGTGCGGATCAAGGGGTCCGCCGCTTACGGCTCCATCGGCGCCAGCGCAGGGTTCGGTGCGGTCTGCGGCTCGTCCATGGTGGGGGCGCTGACCATCGGCGGTGTGGCGTTGCCGGAAATGCTGCGTCTTGGGTATGGCAAGCGCCTGTCCAGCGGGGTTCTGGCAGCGGGTGGTACGCTGTCGGTGCTCATTCCGCCCAGCCTGATCCTGCTCTTCTACGGGATTGTGACGGATCAGAGCATCGGGGATCTGTTCATCGCAGGGGTCATTCCGGGCGTCTTGCTGGTTTCGAGTTTTGTCGTCGTCGTGCTGATCTGGGGAATGCTCAGGCCGCAGGACATTCCGGGGCGTGAAGATGTCACGAAAATGCCTTTCCTGATGATCTTGAACACGGTCGGGCCTGTCTTGCTGATCGGCCTCGTCATCACCGTAGCGATCTATGCGGGCATCGCTACCCCGACCGAAGCCGCCGCAGTGGCCGCCCTGCTTACCGTTATCCTCGCCTTTGGCGTCGGTGGTCTGACGTGGCAGGGGTTCAAGGACGCGCTTTTCGCAACCATGCGGACCATGGGCTATCTCGGGCTGCTGCTGTCCGCCGGGGTCCTGTTCGGCTTCGTGCTAACCTATTACCGCGTGCCGCAACAATTCACCGAGCTTTTTCTATCCTTCGACCTGTCGCCCACAACCGTCCTGATCATCGTGCTGGTCTTCTATATCCTCCTCGGGATGTTCCTGGAGCCCGTCTCCATGACTTTCATCACCCTGCCCACGATTTATCCGTTGATGAGCGCTGCTGGCTATGACCTGATCTGGTTCGGTGTGGTCTATACCATTACGATGGAGATTGCGGTGCTGACGCCGCCTGTGGGGCTGAACCTTTATGTCATTCAAGCCATAAGTCGGGACCAGGTCAGCATCGGCGATGTAATCATGGGCTGCCTGCCTTTCATTGGCATGATGGTGCTGTTGATCGCGGTGCTTATTGCGGCACCCGATATTGCTCTCTGGCTGCCGGAGCAGATGCAGTGACGATGACGCCCTTGCTGCCTCATCGGCGTGCAGGACGCGGAATGCCGTTGGTGCTTGTCCACGGCTATCTTGGCGGATCAAAGCAATGGGCGCAGGAAATCGCCCATTTCAGCAAGCATTTCGATGTCATCGCACCCGCCCTTCCGGGCTTTGCCGAGGCCACCGATTTGCCGGCCTGTGAACGGATCGGCGATATGGCCGATGCCATTATTGAGCTGCTTGATCAGCTGGATATGACCGAGTTCGTGCTTCTGGGCCACTCCATGGGTGGCATGATCGCGCAGGAGATTGCAGCAAAAGTCGGGAAACGTGTGCTCGGGCTGATCCTGTACGGCACCGGGCCGCTGGGTCTTTTGCCCAATCGGTTCGAGCCTATAGAAATCTCACGAGAGCGGCTGATGGCCGATGGTGTCGAAGCGACCTCAAGACGGATCGGAGCCACCTGGTTTCGCGACGGTGAAGCGGCGGCCGCGTTCGAAATGGTGGCTAGTATCGGAGCTGCGACGAGCCGTGAGGCCGCGCTCGCGGGCCTTGATGCGATGGCTCATTGGGACGGTCGCCCTGCATTGCGGGATCTTGAGATGCCGACACTCATTCTCTGGGGCGAACTGGATCAATCCTATCGCTGGGGGCAGATCGAAATACTTTGGCGGACATTGCCAAACGCGCAACTGGCGATCCTTCCGGGGACATCCCACGCGGCCCACCTTGAAAAGCCAAAGCTGTTTAAGGCTATCCTGGAAGACTTCCTGAGCGACAAATAAACTTGCGATTTATGCAAGTTAACCGTACCAATTTGCATTGGACTGGCTATTGGCAAAGGGTTTAGACACGATGAGGACAGACTGCGATGACCTCGTCATAGCCAGAAGTCCAAATCCGGGGTCGCAGCGGCACGGACCGGCCTGACAAAACTAAAAAAGCCGAAAATCTCAACCAACAAGGAGAAATGGAATGTTATTCAAGCGAATAATGCTGACAACAGCCTTTGCTATAGGACTTTCGGCACCGATGGCGTCTGCCGAAAGTCACGGCGGGACATTGGACAAGATCGCCTCGAGCGGCGAGATTGTTCTTGGCTACCGCGAAAGCTCTGTACCGTTTTCATATCTCGACGAAAACCAGCAACCGATCGGCTATTCCATCGATCTGTGCATGAAGATCGTGGATGCTGTGGCTGCGGAACTGGATAAGGAACTGACGGTCAGATACGTGCCGGTCAATCCGAAGACGCGGATCGCCCTCATGGCAAATGGTACGATTGATCTTGAATGCGGCTCGACAACCAACAACCTGACACGTCAGCAGCAGGTCGAATATCTGCCGGTGACCTTCGTGACAGGCACGAAAATCCTGACCCGCAAGGATTCCGGCATCAGCTCGGTGGCCGATCTGGACGGCAAGTCCATCGCGCTGGCGCAGGGAACGACCAATGAGCGGGCGGTCATGGCCGCGGTTGAAGCTGCGGGCATGGACGTAAAGATCCTGCCTGTGCGCGATCACGCCGAGGGCATGTTGTCCCTGGAAACCGACCGCGTGGATGCATACGCCTCCGATCACATTCTGCTCTATGGTCTGATCTCGAAGTCAAAGACTCCAGACGATTTCGCGGTCGTGGGTGATTTCCTGTCGTTCGATCCATACGCCCTGATGGTGCGACGCGATGACAGCGCCTTCGAACTTGTCGGTAAGAAAGCCTTGGCAGACGTTTTCCGGTCGGGCGAGATCGACGCGATCTACGCGAAATGGTTCGATGAGCTGGGCGTTCCCGCCGATCCGTTGCTAGAAGCTGCCTTCGAGCTTGGCGCGTTGCCCGAGTAAATGAAAACTGGACCGGCAGTGCAGTAGCTTGCCGGTCCTTTCATCAGCGGGGCATCACCGATGAACTACAACTGGAATTGGGCTGTTCTGTTCGAGGAACAATATCTTTCTTGGTTGATCAGTGGATTTGGCTGGACCGTATCAGTCGCGCTGAGTGCATGGTGCATTGCATTGGTGATCGGTGCGCTGGTGGGCGTCGGGAAAACGGTGCCAAACCGCGTGATCCGGGCCGTCAGCGCGACCTACGTCGAAATTTTCCGCAACGTGCCGCTGCTGGTGCAGATGTTCATCTGGTATTTCGCCGTTCCCGAATTGCTGCCGGATGACTGGGGCCGGTGGATGAAGCGCGACATGCCAAATCCGGAATTCGTTACGGCGGTCATAGCGCTCGCGCTGTACACCGCATCGCGCATCGCAGAGCAGGTGCGCGCAGGCATCGAGACCGTGCCTCCCGGTCTGACCTCCGCCGCAACGGCACATGGCCTCAGCGTGTCGCAAACGTATCGCTACGTCCTGTTGCCGATCTCGTTTCGTATGATCGTGCCGCCACTGACGTCCGAGTTTCTGACGGTCTTCAAGAATTCTTCCCTGGCTCTGACCATCGGTCTTCTGGAACTGACCGCCCAAAGCCAGCAGATCGCCGAGTACACGTTTCAGGGCTTTGAAGCCTTCACCGCCGCAACCGTGATTTATGTGTGCATCGCACTCGTGGCGACAGGGCTGATGCAACTGCTCGAGAAATATACCCGTATTCCCGGCTACGTCGGCACGGAAGGTTGAGCATGGCAGATTTCGATTTCAATGTGATCTGGTCTTCCTTGCCGTTTCTCTGGCAGGGGCTGCAATTGAGCCTCTGGCTGACCTTTCTGTCGATTATCGGGGGTATCGTACTGGGCACATTGCTGGCGCTGGCGCGGCTTTCGGGCATTCTTCCGCTGTCTCTGGTTGCCGCAACATACGTCAATCTGATCCGGTCGGTTCCCCTGATCCTCGTGATCTTCTGGTTCTATTTCCTTGTGCCCCTGGTGCTGGGGCGGCCGATCGGCAGCTTTTACTCGGCGTTGATCGCCTTTGTTCTCTTCGAGGCGGCCTATTACTCAGAAATCATGCGTGCAGGCATCCAGAGCGTGAAGCGCGGGCAGATCCACGCCGGTCAGTCGACCGGTCTGAATTATTGGCAGATCCAGCGCTATGTTGTCCTGCCGCAAGCCTTTCGGAACATGATCCCGATCCTTGTAACGCAAGGCATCATTCTGTTTCAGGACACGTCGCTGGTCTTCGTCGTTTCCTTGCGTGATTTCATGACGGCCTCGTCGATTGTCGCGCGGACAGAGGGCAGACTGGTCGAGATGTATCTCTTTGCAGCTGTTGTCTATTTCGTAATATGCTTCTCCGGCTCGATGTTAGTCAGAAGCCTCAAGTCCCGGATGAGCACATGATCAGTATCGAAAACATCAGCAAGTGGTATGGCGATTTTCGCGTGCTGAGCAACTGCACGACAAGCGTCCGCAAAGGGGAGGTGGTCGTGGTCTGCGGCCCGTCCGGATCTGGTAAATCGACTCTGATCAAATGCGTCAACGGGTTGGAGCCGGTGCAGGAGGGCAAGATTACCGTGGACGGTGACGAGGTGACCGCCAAGCGGGCCAACTTGACCGCGTTGCGGTCGCGTATCGGCATGGTTTTCCAGCATTTCGAGCTTTATCCGCACATGTCGGTTCTTGATAACCTTTGCCTTGCCCAGCAGAAAGTTCTGGGGCGGGGCCGGAAAGAAGCTGTGGTCCGTGCGGAAAAGCTGCTGACGCGGGTTGGTATGGAGGACCACGCAAAGAAGTATCCGAGCCAGCTCTCCGGTGGTCAGCAACAGCGTATAGCGATCGCGCGCTCGCTCGCTATGGATCCGATCGCGATGCTCTTTGACGAGCCGACCTCAGCCCTCGACCCGGAAATGATCAAGGAGGTGCTGGATGTGATGATCGAACTGGCACAGGAAGGGATGACGATGATGGTTGTGACCCACGAGATGGGTTTCGCACGCAAAGTGGCGGACAGGGTCATCTTCATGGACGAGGGCGCAATCGTGGAAGACAGGCCGACGAATGATTTCTTCGACAACCCCGAGAGCGCGCGCGCCGAGGATTTCCTGTCGAAGATACTTGGGCACTGACGGGGAAATAAGAACAAAAACCTGACTTTGCCGATCATCAGCGTCTTCGGGTTATAATACGACCTGAGTTGAGCAAGTGATCGCCTCATCTTGCTTTTTCCATCATGCGTCTGCCCGATCACAGCCAGATGTTTGCAGAGCCAGATCAAGCGTGGCGCTGGCCCACTGTCCTCGGATCAGTGGCGGATACAGCGCCTGCAACCCGGGCAGTAGACACTGCCTTGATGAAGGCCGCGCCGTGGACCGGCTGAACAGTCAAATGTCATTCTTCCATGATTGGTCCGCCAGCATAGGTGGAATGGCTGGCGACAGGGAAACCGGTCACGCTCTACCGTGGCGGCGCGGCAGACGGGAGGTAGGAGGTGATCAGAAGCAATAGTGACGTGGCCGATGTGGTGATCGTGGGCGCGGGATCTGCGGGGTGCGTGCTGGCCGCGCGCCTGTCCGACCGGACCGATCTGAACGTGGCCATTCTTGAGGCAGGCGGATCGGACCGCAGCCTGTGGGTACACATGCCCATCGGCTATGGCGGGGCATTCTATCATCCGCAATTGAACTGGCGTTATTATACGGAACCTGATCCCGGCCTCGGGGGACGGAGAGCCTATTGGCCGCGCGGGCGCGTGGTTGGCGGATCCTCGTCGATCAATGCTATGGTCTTCGTACGCGGGCATGCAGCCGATTACGATAGCTGGGCCGCAGCGGGCTGCACCGGGTGGGCCTATGCCGACGTTCTGCCCGCCTTCCGACGTCTGGAGACATGGGCGGGCGGCGAGAGCCGGTGGCGCGGCGGGTCGGGTCCGATCCATGTCCGCGACATGACCCGTGCCGCGCATCCCTTGTCCCATGCCTTTGTGGCAGCAGGGGCGGCACAGGGCCATGCGCGCAATCTCGACTTCAACGGAGCCGACCAGGAGGGGGTAGGCATTAACCAGATCACGGTGCGGGACGGACGGCGATCCTCGGCCGCGACCGGCTATCTGACCCCGGCCCTGCGCCGCCCGAACCTGCGTCTGCTGCGGGACGCGACGGCAACGCGCATCCTGTTCGAGGGCCGCCGCGCGGTGGGGGTCGAGTTTCTGCGCGGTGGGCGGCTGGGACGGGTGATGGCGCGACGCGAGGTGATCCTGTCCGCGGGAGCCATAGGTTCTCCGCAGCTTCTGCAACTGTCGGGCGTCGGCGACCCGGACCGTCTCAGGCCGCTTGGGATCGGCGTAGTCAGCGCGGCACCTTCGGTCGGGCGCAACCTGCAGGACCATGTCGGCTACGACCTTGTCTTCGAGGCGACAGTCCCGACGCTCAACGCCACGCTCGGTCCGCTCTGGGCGCGGGGCCGGGCCGGGCTGACCTGGCTGATGACGCGCGATGGGCCACTGAGCCTGAGCGTAAATCAGGCCGGTGGCTTCGTGCGGGGTGACGCCGCAAGGCCACGTCCCAACCTGCAACTCTATTTCTCGCCGCTGTCCTATACGCGCGCCACACCGGGGCGACGGCGGCTGACCATGCCGGATGCCTTCCCTGGATTCATGATCGGGGTGTCGAACTGCCATCCGAAAAGCCGGGGCTGGCTGCATATCCGCTCCGCCGATCCGCAGGATCGCCCCGAACTGCATGCAGGCTACTACTCGGCCCCCGCAGACATGGACGAAATGCTCGATGCCGTTCCGATCATGAGGGCCATTGCCGCGCGCCCGGAACTGTCGCGCTACACTCGACGGGAACTGACGCCGGGCCGCGATATGATGGATCGCGGCGAATTGGAAACCTTCATCCGCGAGACGACCACATCGGTCTATCACCAGTGTGGCACCTGTAGCTTCTTACTT
>Ga0209634_1000167_pt1 | contig 52060 bp, 83 predicted proteins | sample LinPmetageLP40_FD_184043 | JGI IMG/M metagenome (GOLD analysis project Ga0209634, IMG submission 184043) | Marine viral communities from the Pacific Ocean - LP-40 (SPAdes) (version 2) | ecosystem: Environmental > Aquatic > Marine > Oceanic | place: Pacific Ocean | collected 2010-08-26
ATAAAAATTTATAGTAAGGAAAGATTTTCGTACAAAGTTTACGATATAAATATATAGTATGATTATAAGACAATTTAAACTACTTAATGGTGACGATATTATTGCAGTAATGCAAACTAAGAATGTTGACAATTATATTATAGAAAGACCAGTTACAGTTACAACTCATATGTTTGGACATATTACTCTTGATCACTGGTTTCCTCTTTCGTCCCAAAAAATATTTAAATTATATAAAAATAGATGTATACAACATGTTCCTATTGATGAAGATATCCAGGAAGCATATACTAAGTTTATTTTAAATTCTCAGAAAAAGCAACAGTTTAAGGTCCAAAGTCCGGACCAACTCTTAAAAGCTTTGGTGGAGAAAAATGATCATTATACTAAAATGGTAGAAAATGAATTAGAAACTATAACCGATGAGGACTATGATACAGTCTCAGATACAGAGGATCCAACGATACATTAGTTTGGTATACCTCTAACCTCCCGGTTAACTTATATATTATATCATAAAAAGATCAGCTTGTAAAGTGTTTTTTGTAAAAAAATGTAAAAAAAATGGTTTACTTTTATGAGAAAGTGTAGTATAATATAACATTATGGAGAAAAAAATGGCTAAAGCTAAAAACAAAGCACATTATGTAAACAATAGGGACTTTTCAGAAGCAGTTATGGATTATGCGGTTACCGCTCGTAGTGCAAAAGAAAAGGAACAACAACAACCAAAAGTTACTGATTATATCGCAACATGTTTTATTAAGATTGCAGAGGGTCTTTCACATAGACCAAACTTTGTAAGATATACATATCGCGAAGAAATGGTAATGGATGCAGTAGAAAACTGTTTAAGGGCTATTGGTAATTATAACATTGAGGCAGCAACAAGAACAGGAAAACCTAACGCGTTTTCTTACTTTACTCAAATATGTTACTATGCCTTTATTAGAAGAATTACCAAAGAAAAGAAACAACAAGACATTAAATTCAGATTCATTGAGAAAATGGGTATTGAAGATTTTGTACAAATGGGTATGGATAACGAAGGTGCAGAACAAACACTAGCGTATGTCGACACTTTAAGAGGTAGAATATCTCAAGTGAGGGCAAAAGATACCGCAATAAAAGATTTCGCAAAGGAGGAAAAAGCCAAGAAAGAGAAACTAGAACTCTTTATGGTTTAATTATGAAAGTTGCTATATTGAATGACACTCATTGTGGTGTCCGTAATTCGTCAGATATATTTTTAAAGTATCATGAAAGATTTTATAATGAAATATTCTTCCCTTATTTAAAAGAACATAATATAAAGAACATTCTTCACTTAGGTGATTATTATGAACATAGAAAATTCGTTAACTTCAAAGCGCTTAATGCGAATCGCAAGCATTTCCTTGAGCCTATGCGTGATATGGGTATCACTATGGACATTATACCAGGGAACCACGACGTCTATTTCAAGAATACCAATGAGTTATGCTCACTTAAGGAATTACTCGGTTACTTTACCACGAATGTAAATATCATTATGAAACCTACAGTCCTGGATTATGATGGCCTAGGTGTTGCAGTTATTCCTTGGATTAATAATTCAAACTATCAAGAATATACTAAATTTGCCATGACTTGTAATGCTCCTATTTTAGGCGCGCATTTAGAGTTAAAAGGTTTTGATATGATGGCTGGAGTACCTAACCCACATGGTATGAACGCCGATGTTTTCTCCAGGTTTGAAATGGTACTATCAGGACATTTTCATACTAAGTCAAGTCAGGGTAATGTACATTACTTAGGTTCTCAAATGGAGTTTACCTGGGCAGATGTAGATGATCCAAAATATTTCCACGTATTAGATACAGAGACAAGAGAAGTTACTCCAGTTCGTAATACGATTACTATGTTTAAGAAAGTCATATATGATGATGAAAAAACTGACTATAGTAAAATTGATGTAAAACAGTTTGAGAAAAAGTTTATTAAACTTATAGTACTAAATAAAAATGATCTATATATGTTTGATCAATTTGTTGATAGACTACAAAATATAGAAACATATGAACTTAAAATTGCAGAGTCATTTGAAGAGTATTTGGGAGAAAGCGTCGAGGACGAGAAAGTTTCCCTGGAAGATACTACTACTCTGTTAGATTCATATGTAGATGCTGTTGAAACAGAACTTGATAAAGACCATTTAAAAGTCGAATTAAGAAAACTATATACTGAAGCACAGAACTTAGAGGTAGTATGATACATTTTAAATCATGTAAATGGCAGAATTTTCTGTCCACGGGTAACGACCCTATTGAAATTAAATTAGATAAATCTCCATCAACACTTATTGTTGGTCATAATGGAGCTGGTAAGTCTACACTATTAGATGCATTATCATTTGGTCTGTTTGGGAAACCACATAGAGATATTGGTAAAATGCAACTGGTTAATTCTATTAATCAAAAGAAAACAATAGTTGAAGTAGAATTTAGTGTCGGCAATCAAGAGTTTAAAATAATTCGTGGTATTAGACCAAATAAGTTTGAGATATGGCAAAATGGTAATATGACCAATCAGTCATCTAATATGAGAGATTTTCAAAAGTATTTAGAAACAAATATACTTAAACTAAATCATAAAAGTTTCCACCAAGTAGTTGTATTAGGCAGTAGTTCCTTTATTCCTTTTATGCAACTACCGGCGTGGTCCCGAAGAGCAGTTATAGAGGACTTACTTGATATTAATATCTTTAGTAAAATGAACACATTACTTAAAGAAAGAAATTCAAAGGTAAGAGATAACTTAAATGATATAACTCATCAAATAGATTTAGTTAATACTAAAATAGATGCTCAAACAAAATATATTAAAGGTTTAGATGCTTTAAATCAGGACCAGATTGAAAAGAAACGTGATTCTATAGAAGTTTATAAAAAAGAAATAGATGAAACATTTGTTGAATCCAAGGATTTAGGTAAGAATCTAACATCACTTATATCAGAAGAAGAAAAGAACCATAAACATTTTATGGAAAGAATATCTGAAATTAAGTCAATGGATAAGGACTATAAGAATCAAATTAAAACTCTGGTAAAAGACGCTAGATTTTATGACGAGAATGATAACTGTCCTACTTGTGAACAAGAAATAACACTTGAAATTAAAGAACAAAAACTAACTGGTATTAAATCTACTGCAAGTGATGTTCAAGATAAAATGAACATATTAAAGAAAGAGGTTACCACTACTGAAAAAGAAGGTGTTCAAATTAGTAATAACCTAAACAAGTTAAGACAGAGACAGTCAAAAATAAATACTAATAACGAAAAAATCGCACTCTTACAGAAAGAAGTTGATAAGGTACAGACCGAGATTAATACACTTTCGTCGCAAACAGGTGATACAGGAACAGCAAAGAAAGAACTATCAACCCTAAGAAAAACCAAAGAAAAGTCTACTGAATCTAAATTATCATTAGTAGAAGAAAGAACTTATAATGAAGTTATAGGGGAAATGCTTAAAGATACTGGTATTAAGACCAAAGTTATTAAACAATATTTACCAGTAATGAATCGACTAATTAATCAGTATCTTCAAATCTTGGACTTTTTTGTGGCGTTCCATCTTGATGAAAACTTTAATGAAACTATTAGGTCCAGACATAGAGATACATTTAATTATGCCTCATTTAGTGAAGGTGAAAAACAGAGAATTGATTTATCATTACTGTTCACTTGGAGACAAATTGCCAAACTTAAAAATAGTGCGGCCACTAATCTTCTTATATTAGATGAAACCTTTGACTCAAGCCTTGATCATGATGGTATAGAAAACTTAACAAAAATACTAAGCACACTCGAAGATGGTACCAATGTCTTTATTATTTCTCATAAAGGAGATATCCTTGAAAACAAATTTAGAAGTAAAATTGAATTCTTTAAACAAAAGAACTTTTCAAAGATAGCATAGGAACTACTGCGCTTGTAGCTCAGTTGGATAGAGCAACGGCCTTCTAAGCCGTGGGTCAGAGGTTCGAATCCTCTCAGGCGCGCCATATATCATCTAGTTATATGTATATAACAAATAGATATAAAAAATATATACTTTTTTTCGTCAAAACACTTTACAGACCTCCTTTTTTGTGATATAATGTATACATAAAATAAGGATTACAAATGCTACAATACAATAAATCGGTTCTACCAAAATTACTTGCCAAAGAAAATATTACTGTTAAACACGGTAATTATTCTACAGCTTGGTTTAATATTAAAGACAGAGAATTAGGTCTACCTTTATGGAAAGATATGGGTAAAGATGTATATGACCTACTTATTGGTCATGAGGTAGGACACGCACTAGAAACACCTTATGAAGGTTGGCACGATAGTCCTGAAAAACTAGAAGGTTGCCCTAGGTCTTATATTAATGTAGTAGAAGATGCTAGAATAGAAAGAAAAATTCAAACTAGATATCCAGGTCTTGTTGGTTCTATGACCAGAGGTTATAAAGAATTACTAAAAAGAGAGTTTTTTGGAGATATCGACAACATTGATTGGGCTGAAACTAAACTAATTGACAAGATTAATCTAAAGACAAAATTAAGAAATCTAATAGAAGTACCTTTTAATGACGAAGAATTAGAGTATTATAACAGAGCTTGTACTACTCAAACCTTTGCCGAAGTAGTTGACCTAGTAAGAGACATTTACGGTTGGACTAAAGACAATCAACAAGAACTTATACAACAACCTGAAGTTCAAGAATCAGATAATAATAATAAAGACCAGGGAGAGGAAACTCCTATGGGTCATGACGATATGGAGAATAAAGATGAACAAGAAGAGGATAATGAAAATGAGCAACAATCATCTAGTGCTGAAACTTCTAATGAAGACGAAGAAGACGCCGAAGAAGATACCCAAGAATCTGCCTCCAATAACCCTGAACATTCTGAAGATATTTCACTAACAGATGAAATCTTTAGAAAGAATGAAGAGAAACTTATTGAAAAAGATAAATTAGGTAGACAGCCAAATATAATTCAAGAGTTACCTAAAAAGTTTAGAGACGCTGCAGTTATTTCATACAAGAAATTGGCAGAAGATAGGATCAGAGTTAGAAATAAACTTGATGACGAAATCGCAAAAGATGATACATCATATTGGATTAAGACACAATTAGAATGTCTTAATAAGGCTGACGCAGAGTATTCTTCGTACATGAAAGGTGTTAAGAAATCTGTGGCTAATTCAGTAAGAGAATTCGAAATGAAAAAGGCTGCGACACAATGGGCCAATGCGACAACAGCAAAAACTGGTACACTAGATGTTAATAAAATGTGGTCATACAAAACAAACGATGATATTTTCCTAAGGTCTACAAGATTGGCTGACGCAAAAGACCATGGTATGATGATGCTTATTGACTTCTCTGGTTCAATGTCTGGTTCAATGAAGTATGTAATGGACCAAGTAATGCACACAATTATGTTCTGTAAAGGTGTTAATATACCTTTTGAAGTATATGCATTTACTACAGAGGGTTGGAGACATGATACATCAAATAAATTTGATAATGTCCCAAACGGATGTATTCATATGGACGATTTGACAATGCCTTTACTTGTTTCATCTGAATTAAAAAAGAAAGATTTTGAAAATGCGACAAGACAATTATACTATAGAATTAATGACGAGTCAAGAAGAGGTTATACTTCACACATGTCAAGATGGGAAGAGTGGGGTTCAACTCCATTAAACCAGGCCTTAATAGTTGCTCATGATTTAGTTAAAAAGTTTATTATAAAACACAATATTGAAAAAATGAACTTTATTACCTTTACTGATGGTGATGCTAACAGAGTTAATAAAATTGATAGAAACTATAAGTATGGAGAATATTCAAATGAAACAAAAATTATTGTCCAAGGTAAAGTCATTGATTGTAGTAATGGTAGGAATTCAATGACTGAAGAGTTGTTAAAAAGTATTTCAAAAAAATATAATACTAATAACATTGGATTCTTTATGGCTGATACTGCCGGTGATTGGAGATTTAGATTAAACAGCGTTAATTGGGCTTTAGATGATAAGTTCGAAGAGGACTTTAGAAAGGAAGTTAATGCTGAATATAGAAAAAACAAGTGTGTAGAATTTAATAATGTTTATGGATATGACACATACTATATGGTCAAAGGTGGTTCAGTTTTGTCTACCGATGAAGATGATTTCGAGGTCACTACAGATGCTTCGGATTCTCAGATTAGAACTGCGTTCAAGAAGTTCGCAAAGTCTAAAAAAACAAATAAAGTTATAATGACTAAATTTGGGGCAGCTGTTGCCTAAAACGAAAAAAAGTAAAGTTTTTTTCAAAAAACACTTTACATTGTACCAGTTTTATGTTATAATGTACTAGTAAAATAAATAAATGGAGTAAATATATATTATGAATAACGCGATGAAAACCTCAACCAAAATAATCCTCGAAGAACTGATCAAGGTATTTCCTGATCAAACTGCTTTTAGGAAATCTCAAGTGATGGATACTGGAAAGAAATTCGGCTATACTGGCAAGGATTGGGATCCTCTATTCACTGCTGACAATAGGGTCAAGATTGGGACCTATGATTTTACCAATCAAATGGAACCATTAAGAAATGTTGTGTCCAATATACCACAGGAGACACCAGCTGGTGTAATGAAAATGCAATCCATAGTTAATGAAGAATCTCACTATGCTCAGAAGGATCCAACTTTTGTACCATGGGGTTCATTCAATGACGTGGTTAGAATTATTAAATCAGAGATGTTCTATCCTGTATATGTTTCTGGTCTATCTGGAAATGGTAAAACTTTTATGGTAGAACAGGCCGCTGCAAAACTTGGAAGAGAGTTTATCAGAGTTCAGATTAACCCTGAAACAGACGAAGATGATTTGTTAGGTGGATTCAGACTGATTAACGGCGAGACTGTCTTTTCAAAAGGTCCAGTTCTTAAGGCTATGGAAAACGGTGCGATACTTCTTCTCGACGAGATTGATAGAGCGACCAATAAGATTATGTGTCTACAAGGCATATTAGAAGGAAAACCAGTATTAGTCAAAAAGACTGGAGAGGTTGTAGAACCTGCTCCTGGTTTTAATGTGATTGCCACTGCTAACACTAAAGGTAAAGGATCCGAGGACGGAAGATTTACGGCGGCCACTATTATAGATGACGCCTTTTTAGAAAGATTCACAGTTGCAATTGACCAACAGTTTCCAAGTAAGGCTGTAGAAACAAAGATTGTTGCGAAACATATGGAAAAGTTTGGTAAAACTGATTCAGAGTTTGCTGATAAGTTGGTTACATGGGCCGATATTATTAGAAAAACATTTTATGACGATGGAGTAGATGAAGTAATTTCTACAAGAAGGCTCTGCCACATCGTTCAAACTTTCTCTATCTTTAAGGATAGAATGAAATCAATTGACCTTTGTATTGCAAGGTTTGACGACGATACAAAATCTGCTTTCTTGGACTTATACTCCAAAGTGGATTCAGGTGTAACATTTGAGGAAAATGATGAAGAAACAGAATAAACCAGATTTTAAGTTTAATGAAGGGGCTCTAATCCAAGAGCTCCTTGATTATGTAAGTAAAACCTATGACGGACATTACAGCAAAAGTAAATTTCAATCAACTGAATTTATTATTGATTGTGGTCATGGTATGGGTTTTTCTTTAGGGAATGTGCTGAAATATGCCCAACGATACGGCAAAAAAGAAGGATATAATAGGAAAGACCTATTAAAAATACTACATTATGCTATCATTGCTTTGCACGTACATGACCAAAATGAGAGTCACACAGGGGTTTACAAAAACCAAAATGTGTGATATAATATTAACTAATATAAATTATGGAGATGCATATGCAATTATCAGATAGTACCCTGAATATTTTATCTAACTTCGCAACAGTGAATGCGAATATGGTATTAAAACCAGGACAACAACTTAAAACCATTTCAGAGGCAAAGAATATTTTGGCGACAGCAGATGTCGTTGAAGACTTTCCAAAAGAAATGGGTATTTATGATTTAAATGAATTTTTATCTATTCATGGTTTAGTAGATAATCCTACACTTGAGTTCGAAGAGAACGCAGTGTTGATCAAAGAGGGTTCGAATAAACTTCGATATTTCTTTGCCCAACCTAGTATCTTAACAACTCCAGATAAAGATATTACTATGCCTGAAACAGAGGTACAAATTCATTTTACTGACGAATCTCTTGGCCGAATCAAGAAAGCAGCCAGTGTGTTAGGTCACATTGACTTCTGTATTGAAGGCAAAGAAGATGTAATCGCTAAAGTATACGACGCTAAAGATTCTAGTGCCAATACTTATGAACTTAATCTAGGACCTAATACAACTGGTCATAGATTTAATTTCGTCATGAATATTTCAAACTTGAAATTGATTGACGGATCGTATGATGTATTTATTTCATCTAAGTTGATTTCTAAATGGCAAAATAATACTGTTCCAGTAAATTATTTTATCGCTTTAGAGAAAACATCAACTTTTAATGTATAAATATAATATACAACCAAATTCTCATATTAACTATGAGGATAATAAAGAGAGTGCCGATGGTCGGGCTCTCTTAAATTAGTCTAACTAACTTTGCAAAGGAGAAAAAAATGGCTGAATTAGATAACAAAGTCCTTCCACAGGAAGGCGAACAACCGGAAGCTCCTCAGCTTTCACTTCAAGACATTGCTACTCTCGTACAGATTATTGATATCTGTTCAAGACGTGGTGGGTTTGAAGGTCAGGAACTTGAGGCAGTAGGTGGTGTAAGAAACAGGATTGTTGCATTCTTAAATGCGGCGGCACCTAAGGACGGAGAAGTCCCTGAAGGTCAAGTACCTGTTGAAGAACCATCAGTTGAAGAAGTCACTGCAGAAGAGGCTTAATCACTGTAAGGTTGGGGAAGGCCGGGAGTCCTGGACACCTGAATCCCCACGACAGTCCTTTTATTAGGACTCCCGGCCACATTTATTATATTATTAAAGGAATATTATGCAAACAAGTGAAGTAAAAAATCTTATAGATTCTCTTAAACTCGGTCGAGTTTGGGTTAAATTCAAAAAAATAGGAACAGGCGAGATTCGCAACATGGAATCAACCCTTAATCCAGACCTACTAAAAGAAGCAGGTATAGAAACAGTATTAGAAAGTGTAAATCCAGAGTCGGATCATATCGCCGTATGGTGTATTGATAAGAATGCCTGGCGTTCATTTCGTGTTAATACAGTAATTAGTTGGGAGACATAATAATGCAAGAGTATCTATGGGTCGAGAAGTATCGACCACAAACAGTGGCAGACACAGTTTTGCCAAAACCACTAAAACAATCTTTTACCAAAATCCTGGAAACAGGAGAAATACCAAATCTGTTATTTACAGGTACTGCTGGTGTTGGTAAAACTACAGTCGCTAAGGCACTATGTAATGAACTAGGTCTTGACTACTTATTAATCAATGGTTCCGAAGAAGGTAACATTGACACACTTAGAACAAAAATCAAACATTTTGCATCGACAGTTTCCCTACAAGGTGGTTATAAAGTTGTCATCTTGGACGAGGCAGACTATCTTAATCCACAATCGACACAACCCGCTCTTCGTGGATTCATAGAGGAGTTTAGTAACAACTGCCGATTTATTATGACCTGTAATTTTAAAAATAGAATTATAGAACCTTTACATTCAAGATGTTCAGTAGTAGAATTTAATATCGCCAAAAAAGATATGCCTCAATTATGTGGGTCATTTCTTGCAAGATGTGGTACTATTCTAAAAACCGAGGGTGTTGAATTTGAAGAACCAGTTTTGGCTGAGTTAATTATGAAACACATGCCTGACTGGAGACGAGTTCTTAATGAACTTCAAAGATACAGTGTTGCTGGTCAAATAGATTCTGGTATATTAGTATCATTATCAGAAGCCTCTATGGCTGACCTTATGGAACATCTTAAACTTAAAAATTTTAAACTTATGAGACAATGGACGGCCGATAATATCGACCAAGAACCTGCGGCCTTATTTAGAAAAATTTATGACAATATGTATGAATATGTTGAACCACAATCTATTCCTCAGCTAGTCCTTATACTTGCTGACTATCAATTTAAGAATAGTTTTGTTGCTGATCATGAACTTAACATGGTTGCCTGTTTAACAGAAGTTATGGCAGGAGTTCAGTTTAAATGAACCCGTTCGATTATGTAAACTCTGTTACAAATACCAAAAAGAATATCATGGTAGATGATATTGCAGAAAAAGAATATGCCCCATTTATAGTAAATAAGGCACTTGGAAACTTTAGGGATACTGTACTATATGCTAATGAAATGAATATCAATCATCACTTGGATCACCGCCTTCAATTTGATTTTTTTATAAATATAGTAAAGAAACAGAAAAGATGGTCCAAGTGGATCAAATCTGAATCTGTTTCGGACTTAGAGCTTATTAAAGAATATTATGGATATAGTAATGAGAAAGCTAAATCTGTATTGTCCTTGCTAAGTAATGAACAAATAAATGATTTGAAATTAAGGATTTATAAAGGTGGAAAACGAAAATAACAACCAAGTCACTAACTGGACCCCAGCATCTATGTTGGAGGTTAGTCTAAACGAACCTGATGATTTTTTAAAGATACGAGAAACGCTAACGCGTATCGGTGTAGCTTCAAGAAAGGATCAAAAATTATACCAGTCATGTCATATCTTGCATAAGCAAGGTAGATATTTTATAGTTCACTTTAAGGAACTATTTTTACTAGATGGAAAACCTTCCAATCTAGTTGAGAATGACCTAGAACGTAGGAACACAATTGCTACTCTTCTAGCCGACTGGGGATTAGTATCATTTACTAATCCAACTGCTAGTAGAATTCTAGCTCCATTGCGACAAATAAAGGTCATTCCGTATAAAGAAAAAGTGCAATGGGAACTGTGTCCTAAATATAATATAGGAAACAGTAATGGAGAAAAAACTTAAACAATACTGGAAATATTTACATAAATTTATGAAATCAGGTAGATTAAATAAAGTTTGTAATAAATGTTTCTAAACTAACAACGAAAGTTGTATAAATAAATGTGACTGCCGAATTATCGGGGTCACATTTTAACCTTGCTAAACACAATAGGAGGAAGCTATGGTAAGAAGTACTATGAACGTGCCGCGTTCTTTATTCATCGGGTTTGAACCCATACTAAACGAACTTGAGAGAATCCACTCAGCTGGAAGAGCTCAAGATAACTATCCACCCCACAACGTAGTGAAGGTCGATGATGAAAATTTTATCATTGAACTAGCTGTCGCGGGTTTCTCGGAAGAGGATATCCAAGTGGAAGTCAAAGATGGAATTCTTTTAGTTATGGCATCTCACTCAGAGAAAGATGAACGTGAATATGCACATAAAGGTATCTCGTCCCGCAAATTTGAGAAGTCCTTCCGACTCTCTGAATTTGTCGTTATCGACGGTGCCAATCTAGTGAACGGAATACTTGTGGTTAATGCCAGAGTAGAAGTTCCAGATGAGAGGCGTCCTAGGAAGATCGAAATAGGGTCTGCTGGGAAATCAAAGAAGAAGGAATTTATTCAAGAATAGATTCCGGTGAGCAGCGAAAATACTAGTAGATATGTACTAACACATTTACTGGAGAACAACATGAAACATATGATTCACTTTGTTGAAAAATATGATGACGTTGCCGAGGCCTTACGAACTACTTTACTTGCGTTAAGTATAACAGGACTAATTTTAGGATTAGCACCTTTTATAATATTAATGACGTTAAATGGTTCATAAGACCAAATTGACAATCATGCGGGGGTAAGAAATTACCCCCATTTTATACATTAAAATATACATTCAAATATACAAAATAAATCAAAAAAACACTTTACATTATACGCTTGATGTGATATAATATATTATATTATTATGGATTGGACTACATGAATTTTTATACTAACGTTTCCCGCTATGGAAACATGCTGTTATATCGTGGTTACGAAAACGGCAAGAAGATTTCCAAACGCATTAAATTTAAACCAACTTTATTTGTTTCAACACCGAAAGGTGATTGGAAAACACTAGACGGCAGACCTTGCGCGCCTATTCAATTCGATTCTATGCGTGATGCAAAAGAATGGATATCAAACAACAAAGATACTGCTGGTCGCCAGATATATGGCAATGACAGGTATATCTCACAATTTATTAACGAACAGTTTCCAGGTCAAATAGAATTTAATCGTAACTTAATTAATGTAACCTCTATCGACATCGAGGTTCAATCGGACGATGGATTCCCAGAACCAGATTTGGCTAATAATCCTATTACTGCCATTACAATTAAAAACAATATAGACAATACTTATTATGTATGGGGTCTCGGTGAATATAATGCCGAACAATCTTATATGACAACTAACCGAGTAGTCTATGTAAAATGTGAATCAGAACTTCAATTATTACATAGTTTTATTTCCCATTGGGCAACACCGAGTCATACGCCTGATATTATTACTGGTTGGAATACAATGTTCTTTGATATTCCTTATCTAATTAATCGAACTGTTCGTCTGCTAGGAGAAGATGTCGCTAAAAGATTCTCCCCTTGGGGTATGCTTAATCGTAGAACTGTTCGAGTCATGAACAGAGAACAGAATACCTATGATATCACTGGTATTGGTCATGCAGATTATATGGAATTATTCCAAAAATACACATACACTGCACAAGAATCTTATGCCTTAAATCACATTGCTCATGTTATTCTTGGCGAGAAGAAAATATCATACGAAGAATATGGTACACTTCACGGTTTATACAAAAACGACCATCAAAAATTCATTGATTATAATATTAAAGATGTAGAATTAGTTGACAGATTAGAGGACAAGATGGGTCTTATTACTCTTATGTTAACTATGGCATACAAAGGTGGCGTAAACTATACTGACACATTCGGCGTTACTGCGATATGGGACACAATCATATATCGTTATCTACATGACAGAAAAGTTGCCATGCCATTCTCGGAACCAAAAGTTAAAACAAATTACCCTGGTGGTTACGTTAAGGACCCAGTAGTTGGTCTACACGAACACGTGGTATCATTCGACCTTAACTCACTATATCCATCAATCATTATGCAATACAATATGTCGCCAGAAACAATAGTAGATGGTAATGTTATGGGTATTAATATTGATAAAATACTAGATGGTTATACCTTGGACAATAAAGGGTTTGCCATAGGTGGAAATGGCCAGGCGTTTACTGTAGAAAGAAAAGGTATGATGCCTACTTTAGTAGATGAATTATATAGTGAACGTGTTATAATCAAAAAACAAATGATTCAGGCTCAAAAAGAATTACAAACAGTTGTCCCTGGAGATAAACAAAAACTATATGATATTGAACGAAGAATATCAGTTGCCGAAAATCAACAGATGGCAATTAAGATTCTACTCAACTCACTTTACGGCGCGATGGGTAACAAATACTTTCGTTTCTTTGACCAAAGAATTGCAGAGGCAATTACTTTATCAGGTCAGCTGACTATTCGTTGGGCCGAAGTCGCACTTAATAAATATCTAAACAAAGTCATGGGCACTAATACAGATTATATTATTGCCATTGATACGGATTCACTTTATGTTAATATGAGTCCCTTAGTCGAACAGGTCAAACCCGTTAATCCGGTTGACTTTCTTGATAAAGTTGCTAGTGATAAACTAGAACCAGTCCTTAATGCGGCATATCAAGAACTGTTCGGCCTTATGGGTGGAATTGATGATAGAATGGTTATGAAAAGAGAGGCCATTGCTGACCGTGCGATATGGACTGCAAAGAAAAGATATATCCTTAATGTCCATGACAATGAAGGTGTTAGATATAAAGAACCAAAACTAAAAATCATGGGTATCGAGGCCATCAAATCTTCTACTCCTGCACCATGTCGAGAAGGACTTAAAGAACTATTTAAGGTCATGATGGTAGGCGATGAAAGAGAAAACCAAAAGGCCATTGAACATTTTAGAACATACTTTAATACATTACCCGCACATGAGATATCATTCCCTCGTGGAGTATCTAATGTAACAGATTATCGTAGTGCAGAAACAATATATCGTAAAGGAACTCCTATACATGTTCGTGCTGCATTACTACACAATAAAATGGTCAAAGACCTAAAACTATCAAAGAAATATCAACCTATTAAAAACGGCGAGAAGATAAAGTTTTGTTATCTTAAAACTCCAAATCCTATTAAAGAAAATATTATTGGGTTTATGCAATATCTGCCAGAGGAGTTTGAATTGGATCGCTATATAGATTATGATTTACAATTTCAGAAAACATTCTTGGATCCTATTGAACATATTTTCAAGGCCGTTGGTTGGTCTACAGAAGAAGTTGGAACTTTAGATGAATTTTTTGGATAAAACACTTTACTTTTGCAAGAAAGTATGTTATAATATACACAACTATGGAGAAAAAAATGAAATTAGTTAGACTATCCTCGGGAGAGGAATTAATATGTAATGTAGAAGAAACTGAAACAACTGTTATTATCAGTAATGGTTTTAATATGGTATCTACAGAACCAGGTAAGATTGGATTTATTCCATTTATGGCTTACTCAAAAGATGAACAATTTATTATTGACAGAAGCCACGTACTTATGATATGTGAACCAGTTGATGAGTTAATTGAACAAATAACCAAATCAACATCAACAAGCAGTATTCTTATGCCTAAAGAGCAAGGAATTATTACTCAATGAAATCATTAATTGAAAAAGTTGAACAATGGCATTGGGACCGAAATCTCATTGACGGCGCAACCGATAAAGATCAAGTGTTAAAACTTATTCAAGAGGTTGGAGAACTGTCAGATAATGTTTGTAAACAACAAGACGTTGCCGATGACATTGGAGATTGTTTAGTTATTTTAATTAATATTGCAGTTCGTAATGGACTAACATTAGAACACTGTTTAGAAGTTGCATACCACGATATTAAAAATCGTAAAGGTAAAATGGTAGATGGTATCTTTGTAAAAGAAGATGACCTAATTAGACAAGGCTTAGGTCTAAACACAGGAGAATAGAATGGGTAATCAACCAAAATATCCAATATATATTATTTCAAAAGGTCGTGCTGACACTAGATTAACTGTTAAATCTTTAGAACATTTAGGTGTTCCATATAAGATTGTTATTGAACCGCAAGAGTACAATGATTATGCCGCAGTTATTGATCCTGATAATATTCTAGTAACTCCATTTTCTAATTTAGGTGAAGGTTCAATTCCTGTTCGTAACTTTGTATGGGAACATGCATGTGAATCAGGAGCAGAAAGACATTGGATTTTAGATGATAATATTCAACACTTCTATCGTTTACATAATAACGGAAAAATTAAAATGTCCGATGGAACTTGTTTTAGGGCATGTGAAGACTTTGCTGACAGATATGAAGATACAAAAATGTTTGGTATGAACTATGCATACTTTTTACCAGCACATACTAAAAGACCACCATACTATCATAATACTAGGGTTTATAGTTGCATTTGTTTATCTAATGATATATATCCAGAGTTTGCATGGAGAGGTAGATTTAATGAAGATACAGATTTATCTTTAAGAATAATGAAGGCAGGATATCATACATTTTTATTTAATGCATTCGCATGTGGTAAGATTACTACCATGACAATGAAAGGTGGTAATACAGAAGAACTGTACAATATAGACAAAACAGGTGATCAGACTTCAAGGGCAGGAAACGAAGAGTATGATAACAGACGAGAGTTTGCAGAATCATTAAGGCGTCAACACCCCGATGAAGTTAGAGTTACATGGAAGTGGGGAAGATGGCATCATCATATTGATTATTCTCAATTTCAACACATAAAACCTACTTTAAAAAGTGGGCTAAATATTAGTAAAGGAAAAGTCGATGAATATGGACTTAAATTGGTCAAATTAAAACCGGAGGTAGATTATGGCTAAAAGTGAAAATAAAGCGGATCGTAGAATTAACTATGAACCCGAATCGTTATTTGTTTTAGATGGACAAGAAGAACAAGAAACACCTTATCAGTGGGACGAAATGCCCAACTTTGAACAAGGACAAGTAGAGGCTTGGAAAATCTTAAAAGTAAGATTTAGGAATGAACAAGATTTACTTGCATTTGCAGAAGTGGTTGGTCAGACAGTTACACCTAAAACAAAAGGTATTTGGTACCCACCTACTGATAAAACTAGAAATAGTTTGCTCAGATGGATGCATGAGGATCAGATTAAAGAACATTCGGACCTTATAGATGAAGTAGTAGATGATGAAATTATTTCTCCAATGGGTGGATAGGGGTTTACATTACCTTAAAAATATGTTATAATATACATTATGCAAAAAATATCTGGTACACTATTTGATTCTTTATATGACGTAAAGACCAATAAGACAATTAGTTTGGACTCTTTCGAGCAATTCGAAGGAGTTCTTTATCGTTTGTCAGAAAAACCAAGAAAGGATAAAAAGTCAGCGGAGTTAATGTCACCAGCCGTATATGAAAAATATACTAAAAGGGCTAATGACAATGTTACAGCATGGGGTGGTTGGTGTGCTGTAGATGTAGATGATTTACAAGGAGACATGAAAGATTTTCTACACAAGAAGTGTGGCAATTTCTATTATGTTTGCTATTCAACGGCATCGTCAACTAAAGAAAATCCTAAATTTAGACTTGTGTTTCCTTTAACAGCCCAAGTATCAAAAGATAATATTAAACATTTTTGGTATGCGATTAATAAAGAACTAGGTGAAGTAGGGGATATTCAAACTAAGGACTTATCGCGTATGTATTATATCCCAGGTAAATATAAGAAAGCCTACAACTTTATATTCACTCACAAAGGTGATTACGTTAACCCCATGACACTTATGGAAAAACATCCGTATGTAGAAAAAAGCGGAAATACTTTTTTTGATAAATTACCAAAACAAATGCAAGATGCAATGATGGAACATGTTAAAAGTAAATTAACAAATACAGAAGTTAAATGGACTGGTTATAAGGACTGCCCATTTTTTCCAAAACAATTAGAATCAGAATATAAAGTAATAAGTGGAACTGGCTGGTATCACAAAATGTATCAGATTATGGTATCACTAGCTGGTAACGCAATTAAGAGTGGTTATCCAATCACATCAAATGAAATCGCATATCTTTGTAGAGAATTAGACTTCGATACAGGCAATTGGTATGCAAAAAGACCTCTTGATAAAGAGGCAGAAAGAGCACTAAGTTACGTGTATAAAAATCAATTATAGGAAAATATTATGAAAAAACCAAATTTTAATAGAAGATTCTTTATGTGGATTGTAGATTCATGGAGAGTTGTAATGGACGTTAGATATAACCCATTAAAGTATGTACCAGAACCTAGTCTACAAGCATATTTTATGTTAGTTTTATTTTGTATGTGGAGTGCATTTTTCGGCTTAATTGCAATATACTACATGGGATTTATAAATTATGACATAGTTACAAGCATTATTATACACGCTTTAGTATTAATACCGATTGTAGTTACTAATGCTGTTTTTGCCGATGCAGAAAGAGATGGACAATCCTGGGTAAGAGAGTGGAGAGAAGAACAATCAAATTATAAATTCTTTATAAACAGAACCAGAAAGGGTGTTAGAATACTTTGGGATATGGACAACGAGGCATGAATAAAAAAATAACAGTAGTAGGTTCAGGTTATGTTGGTTTGGCAAATGCAACTATGCTGGCCAAAAACAATAAGGTTACAATATTAGACATTGATGAAGATAGGGTAGAAAAAATCAACAATAGAATTTCGCCTATTATGGATTCTTATATTATTGAATCATTTGAAAAAGATAAACTTAATTTAGTTGCAACTACTGATAAGAGAAAGGCGTATGCTAATCCTGACTGGGTTATTATTGCTACTCCGACCGATTACTGTACTGAAACAAATTATTTTAACACAAAAACTGTCGAAGATTGCATTGCAGAAGCAATGTGGAATCACGTGGATTGGGATAATTCAGAAACTCATATTGTAATTAAATCTACCATTCCGATAGGCTTTGTTGATTCTTTGGAAAACGATAGAGTATTTTTCTCACCTGAATTTTTAAGAGAAGGAACTGCACTTAGAGATTGTTTACGACCTGAAAGAATTGTAGTAGGTAATCAAGACCATGCAGGAGTTGATTGGGTAGAACTAATGTATGACTCCATTATTATAAACTTTCCAATGCCTCCAGTTACATATTGTGGTAATAAAGAAGCAGAATCAGTTAAATTATTTGCCAACGGCTACCTTGCCATGCGTGTGGCATTCTTTAATGAATTAGATACTTATGCAGAATTTCATAAACTAAATACACAAGAAATTATTGAGGGAGTAGTAGGAGATTCCAGAATTGGTAAACACTATTGTAATCCTAGTTTTGGATATGGAGGGTACTGTTTTCCTAAAGATACAAAACAATTGTTATCAAACTATAAAACAAATAGAATACCTAATAGACTAATAGGATCAATTGTTTATTCTAATGATGTAAGAATGGACCATATAGCAAATCAAATATTACATAAGTCTCCAAAAATAGTAGGTATATACAGATTAATAATGAAGACTGGCTCAGATAACTTTAGAAGTTCTGCAATACAAGGTATCATTGAGAGATTAAAACCACAAACAAAAGTCATTATTCATGAGCCGTCATTTAGTTTTAATGGAGATTTCATGGATTGTGTAGTAGAAAATGACTTAAATAAATTTAAAAAACTGTCTGATGTAATTGTCACAAATAGAATGGAATCTAATTTAGAAGATTGTATAGACAAAGTTTATACACGTGATATATTTAATAACAATTAATACTTTACAAATGCGTAAAAATGGAGTATAATAGTACAATATGAAGAAAATATTGGTTATAGGTGGTGCTGGATTTATAGGTTCAGCTCTAGTTAAAAGATTAGTCCAAGATGGACACAAAGTAATTTCATTTGATAATTACTCAACGGGTACTCGAGAAAACGAACATGAAGGTTGTTTTTATTATTCTGGACAAGGTGAGGATATAAAACTGGCCTTGCAACATGCCAAACATAAATTTGATTATATTTTTCACTTAGGAGAATACTCCAGGGTTGAACAATCATTTCAAGACTATAACAAAGTTATGGATTACAATTATCATTGTTTTCCTCATATACTAGATTTTGCAAAACAGCAAGATGCTAAACTTATATACTCTGGTTCATCTACTAAGTTTGCAGAGAATGGAAGGTCAGCAAGTCCATATGCTTATACCAAGGCCCAGAATACTGAATTACTTAAAAACTATGGAGAATGGTTTGATTTAAAATATTCAATTGTTTACTTCTATAATGTATATGGAGAAAACGAGATATCAGAAGGTAAGTACGCAACTGTTATAGCTAAGTTTATAAATATGGTTAAGGAAGGATATAGTGAACTTCCTGTAACATTACCTGGAACTCAGCTGAGAAACTTTACCCATATTGACGATATAGTTGAGGGTATTGTTCTTGCAGCATTTAAAGGTGAAGGTGATGGATATGGCATAGGCTGCGATGAAAAGGTTTCTATCTTAGATGTTGTCGATTATTTAAATTGCACCCCATCCCTACAGCCAGAAAAACCTGGCAATAGAATGGACGGAGAGCTTAAAACAGACAAGATTAAGGAATTAGGGTGGAAATGGAAAACTTCCCTAAAAGATTATTTACACAATATAATGGAGAAGTAGATGCATAAGTTTGACAAATACTTAATATCATTTGGTTATTTTATAGTATTCATGATATTATTTTTACAAGTAGGTAAAATACAAGGACAAGATAATTATTCCTGGCACGGACACGAGATAGTAATGTCGCATAATTACGACCAAGACTCAATGACTTGTCTGGCCAAAAATATTTACTTCGAATCCGCTAATCAGTCCTTTGCTGGAAGATTGGCAGTTGCCCATGTGGTTATGAATAGAAAGGCCTCTGAGCTATTTCCAGATGAAATATGTGGTGTAGTATATCAGGCAAAAACTATGATTAATTGGAAGGGTAATGAAGTGCCTATCAAAAATCAATGTCAGTTTAGTTGGTATTGTGATGGTAAATCAGATGAACCAAAAGATTCAAAAACATGGTTAAATTCGCTCTGGATAGCAGACTTAGTATTATCAAGTCATTATCCAGATATAACAGAGGGGTCATTATGGTATCACGCAGATTTTGTGAGCCCATATTGGTCAAAACAATTAGAATTAGTGGCAACAATAGATAATCACTTATTCTACAAATAGGAAATAAATATGAAAATGTTAGCAGATAATGTACTAGTAACAGAAGTACAAGAAGATAAACAATCGGCTGGGGGTATTATACTTACAGAATCAATTGATAATGCAAGTAAACCTGGTTTAGTCTTATCAGTAGGAGAAGACGCCAATCAAGATTTAAAAAAGGGACAAAGAGTATTCCTTAAATGGACTGAAGCAATGCCTGTAAACGTAGAAGGTAAAGCTGCAGTTATAATAAAATCAGAACATATTAGAGCAATTCTATCGGAGGAATAATGTACAGATATAAAGTTCAAGTAACGAGAATAGTCGACGGCGATACAGTCGATGTAGATGTCGATTTAGGTTTTGGCATGGTTTATAAAAAACAAAGAGTTAGAATGATGGGAGTTGACACACCTGAAAGTAGAACTCGTGATTTAGAAGAAAAGTTTTACGGCAAGGCAAGTAAGGCTCATTTAGTGTCAATATTGGAAGAAGGCGATGTTCAATTACAATCGCATGGTAAAGGAAAGTTTGGAAGAATTCTCGGAGAACTTTTTATAGGCGATAGCACATATAGTGTAAATCAACAAATGATTGATGAACATCATGCAGTTCCATATTTTGGACAATCCAAAGAAGATACTGAACAAGGTCATCTATGGAATAGAACCGCACTAAACGAACAAGGTATAATTTATGAAGGATAACACTTTACTTTTGATTAAAAGTGTGTTATAATATAGAGTATTATGGCTAATAAGAAAATTGGAATAACCGCATCTACTTTTGACTTACTTCACTCTGGTCATTGTGCCATGTTAAGAGAAGCAAAAAGTGTGTGCGATTATTTAATTTGTGCATTGCAAAATGATCCATCAATTGATAGACCTGGTAAGAATAGACCAATTCAAAATATTGTTGAGAGACAGGCACAATTGGCCGCTATTAGATATGTTGATGAAATTTTAGTATATAATACCGAAGAGGAATTACTTGATATTTTGGCCATGTATGAAATAGATATAAAGATTATGGGAGTAGAATATCGTGATAAAGATTTCACGGGTAGGGATTTGTGTAAACAAAGAGATATCGAATTCTACTTTAATAAAAGAGACCACAGGTTTTCTACAAGTGATTTAAGAAAACGTGTAGTAGAGAAAGAAAAAGCAAAATAGGAGAAATATGCCAAGTATTGATTTAAGACCTCAAAAAAACCAGAGGCCAAGAAAAGGTAAAAACGATAATAGACCACCAAGAGAAATGCCTTTTGATGTAGCTATAAGAAAGTTTAGAAAGGCCGTAGAAAGAGCGGGGACGTTGCAAGACATTCGTAAAAAAGAATTTTATGAAAAACCAACTTCTAAAAAGAAAAGAAAAAAGGCCGAGGCAATTGCCAGATGGCGTAAATATGAAAGAACAAACCAATTAGGTGCATACCGAAAACAGAGGAGAAAATAATGGCGTCAGTAATGGACAAACTGAAGAAAAACAGTAAAATCAAACACACAGCAGTATTAAATAAATCAGAATTCTTTACAGAAAAAGAAGTAGTTACAACTAGTGTACCTATGATTAATGTAGCTTTATCTGGTGATATGGACGGAGGTTTAACTTCTGGTCTTACAGTATTGGCTGGACCAAGTAAACATTTTAAAACATCATTTGCCTTATTAATGGCAAGTGCATATCTAAAAGAACATGAAGACGCAGTATTATTATTCTATGATTCAGAGTTTGGTTCACCTCAATCTTATTTCGAGTCATTTGGTATTGATACCTCTAGGGTATTACATACTCCTATTGTTGATGTTGAACAATTAAAGTTTGATTTGGTTGGACAATTAGATAACTTAGATAGAACTGATAAAGTTGTTGTAATAATTGATTCAATTGGTAACCTCGCATCTAAAAAAGAACTCGAGGACACATTAAACGAAAAGTCAGTGGCAGACATGTCAAGAGCCAAGGCATTAAAGGGATTATTCCGAATGGTTACTCCTTATCTTACGATGAAGAATATCCCTTTACTTGCCGTTAATCATACATATCAAGAGATTGGATTATTTCCAAAAGCTATTGTTTCAGGTGGAACTGGTATTTACTACTCAGCTGATAACATATGGATTATAGGTAGGAGACAAGTTAAAAAAGGTACTGATATAAAAGGATATGATTTCGTTATTAATGTAGAGAAATCAAGGTTCGTTAAAGAAAAATCTAAGGTACCTATCAGTTGTACATGGGATGGAGGTCTTGAACAATATTCAGGCCTTTTAGAAGTTGCCATGGCTGGTGGATATGTAATTAAGCCAACAATGGGTTGGTACGCCGCAGTAAATAAGGCAACTGGAGAAATGGTCGAACCTAAAGTAAGAGAAAAAGATACTCTAACTGAAGAATTTTGGAAACCAATATTTGAATCATCTGACTTTAAAGAGTTCGTCAGATCGTATTATCAGATCGGCCACAAACCAATGCTTGACATTGATTTAGAAAGTACTTTACAAGAGGCGTAAAATGGATTATAATATATCTGATACCGATTATACATTGGTTGAAAATCCTGGCGGAGAACTCGCAGAGTTCTATGGGGTCAAGATCAAGTCTGGAAAATGGGCAGATGTTATATTAGTATATGGTGCTGTAAGTATTAAAGAAAGCGATGATAAATCAAATGCCAAACTTTCTTTTAACTATAACATTCAAGACCCAGCTGACCATGACTATGAGTATCTACAAAAAAGTGTAGATTTTAATAATTACTTGGGAGCATTATTACAACATATAATAACTGACTCACTAGAAAATAAAGAGGCAAAGATTGGAAATAAAACATCAACTACCGACACATATACTGAGCAATCTTCTCAATAACGAGGAGTATTGTAGGAGAGTCATTCCCTATATTAAGAGAGAATTTTTCGATGGTTCTCACAGAACAGTATTTGATTTAATTACACAATTCGTTGGTAAACATAATAAATTACCCACGACTAGTGTACTTGAACTTGAATTAAGAAAATCAAGTGCTCATGAAGATATACTTAATGAATCTGCCTTACTAATTACTGAAATATCTAAAAAGATAGATATAGATACCGGCTATTTAATTAAAGAATCCGAGAAGTGGTGTAGAGACAGAGCAGTTTATAATGCCATAATGGATTCTATTCAAATTATCGATGGTAAGAATAATGATAAAACTGAAGGGGCAATACCAGAAATATTATCAGACGCACTAGGTGTATCATTTGACCAGGCAATTGGTCATGATTATATTGACAATTCGGATCAAAGATTTGACTTTTATAATACTAAGGAAGATAGAATTCCATTTGATTTAGATTACTTTAATAAGATTACGAAGGGGGGCTTACCCAATAAGACCTTAAACATTGCTCTTGCAGGTACGGGCGTGGGTAAGTCCCTATTTATGTGTCACTGCGCGGCATCAGCACTACAACAAGGTAAGAATGTTTTATATATTACAATGGAAATGGCTGAAGAAAGAATCGCAGAAAGAATAGATGCAAATCTAATGGACTTACCTATAGAACAATTACAAAGAATATCTAAGAATGCATTTGATTCTAAGATACAAAAGATTGCTACTGCATCTATTGGAAAACTTATAGTAAAAGAATATCCAACAGGGGCAGCGCATACAGGTCATTTTAGGGCTCTTCTTAATGAATTGAAAATGAAGAAGAACTTTATCCCTAATATGATATACATTGATTATTTAAACATTTGTGCCTCTAGCCGTATGAAAGGGCTGGGTGGAAGTATAAATAGTTATTCATACATAAAAGCCATCGCGGAAGAACTTCGTGGTTTGGCTGTGGAATTCAATGTTCCAATAGTATCGGCAACACAGACTACAAGGTCTGGGTATTCAAATACCGATGTCGGACTTGAGGATACATCTGAATCATTTGGATTACCAGCTACGGCTGACTTAATGTTTGCTCTAATTTCTACAGAGGAACTTGAAGAGTTAGGCCAATTATTGGTAAAACAATTGAAAAATAGATATAACGATCCGACCAAATATAAAAGGTTTGTAGTTGGTATTGATCGTTCCCGCATGAAATTATATGATGTAGAAGAATCGGCACAACAGGACCTTATGACAGATTCTGTTCCCGATAAACCAATCGCAACATGGGGTGACCGAGAAAACAAGGACACCTTTGCGGAGTTCAAAATATAGGAGAAAATATATGAACATGTTACTAAAAGCTAAGGACTGGACAATGTCTCGATTAGGAGAAAGAACATCACTTGATGGCGTCGCTCTAATTGGGGTTTGTGGATCAGTCATTTTATTTGGCGGTTTGGCCAAATTACTCGCCTGGGTAGGTCTACTTTGGGGAGTTTACACTTTGGTCAAAAGTGACTAATCTATATAGATAACCAAATATTATCATATAGTCAACGCGGAGGAGGAGTAAAATCCTCCTTCGGGTTCTTTTCAAACTTCTTATATTAAAGTTATACACTTATAACAAATATATATAAAAAATATATACTTTTTTTCGTTAAAACACTTTACAAGCACCTCAAAATGTGTTATAATAGTTGTATAAATTAAGAAAAAGGAGTAAATTTATGAAGAAAGAAGTTATCAAGGATGCTGAAAAATTAATTACTGAGTGCGAAACACTCTGTAGTAATATCACCCACGCCACACATAGGGCTTTCCCCCATACTGCCAAAGAAGATTATGCCACTGGTCATGACTTTTCTATCGGTAAAAAATATATTAAAATAGTTAGAACAGAACAAGGATTAGCTAGGAGTGTTTGGGGTTTCATAAATATTGCAAATGAGAATTTTAAAATAGGAGATGTTTTAATGGCTTCTGGTTGGAGTAAACCAGCTCTTAATAAGGCAAGAGGTAATCTCTTTGAAGATTATCAAATTGCTGTAACCAGTGCAACACACAGAATTCACGGCCCGGATTATTTAAAGTAAAAATGTTTAAAAAACACTTTACATTTAATCAGGTTTGTAGTATAATAAGATTATAAAGGAGAAAAAATTGGTATGAATGAAGATGTAATTAGAGATATGGTTGGGGCTCCTGATATTCAGGAAGAACAAGAGACCCAGGCCAGAGCAAATAGAAATGAATGTGTATGTGGACAAATTAATTGTTCAGATGAATATGCACACACAACATCAGGATATTAATATGGAAGATAAACTAATTTCAATCAGTGACCCAAAGGTAATGGAATCTCCTGCTGGTTTCTACATTGGTAAAGATTGCCTTGTAGAATATAATTTTGAAGATGGCGAGGTTATGACCATAACCGAACCTTACACAAGAATGACTACTTATTACAGATCAGCTGTTGAGGCTAAAAAATCATGGTATGACAGTTATCCAAGTGAGGCTCTTGCTTCCTAAAACTGAACGACACCAGCGGTCGGAACTAAAAGCGTATGGGGTTGATGTCCGAACATCCTAAGAGGGGAATGAAAACGCCCCTCAAATTTTTATTATGGAGTTATCATGAAAGAACATTTAATTGAAACTGTCAAACTGGATCACCTTGATGGTATTCAAAAGATATATAAATTCAAAAACGGCTTAGGGGCAAGTGTAATTAAACATAAAATGTCTTATGGTCATAAGGCTGGGTTATGGGAAATCGCACCTTGGGACGAGGCTCATAACTTTATTGGAGTTACTATGTTAGAATGGCTAGATGACGTAAAAGGATATCTAAATGATCCAGAAGTAGATAAAATATTAAGACAAGTTAAGGAGCTAGTATGAAACATCAAGCATTTAAAGTAACTGCGACCAAGGACAATAATAAACCAGTTGCAGAATATCTATTTGAGTCAATGAAAGAGGCGATTAAATTTCACTCATCTATGGTAGCAAAAGGTTATCACACCGAACTTAGGAGGGTAGTACTAAATGACTCCTAAATTTGAATATTATAAAGAAGTTTGGACTGTAAAACATTTCATAGCAGAGTATGGTAATATAGATACTCAACCTATCGGCCAAAGACTTGATAGGGATCCAGTACTTATTGGCAAATCTAAACCAAGTAAGGCTCAAGGTATCATTAATTCTATGATGATGGGTATTGACATTGGTCAAATTACTATACACGAAACACCTAACGGTGATTACGATTATGAAAGCATAGACGGCGGTCATAGAAAAAGATATATTAAGGCATTTATTGAAGGTAAATTTCCAGATTTTAAATCAGGTAAGTTATTTAGAGAAATGTTGCCAGAAGAAAGAAAAAACTTCACTGATATAGAACTGGCATTTACTATTTACAGACCTCTTCAGGGATGGCAAGTAGGTCAGATTTTTAGAGCTCTAAATGAAACCACGCCAGTCAATCATCAGGAAATGTTAAATAGTTATGGAGATACACCAATTGCAAATGCAATTAGAGAAACTGTTAGGGTTGTTCCAGGAGTAGGTAATGATATCCATAAACTCTTTGATTATACTCAATCTCAAGGTAGTACTAAAAAGAACTATGCTCATGTTCAGTTTGATAATAAAGGTCTTAGAATAGATGAAATGGTGGCCAGACTTTTTTATATTGAAACCGCAGGTAATGGTTTAGGCCCATCAACAGATAAACACCTTGAGTCATTATATAAATCAAATCCATCTGATGTGAATAAAACAAAAGAAAGAGTTTATGATAATCTTGACTTTGTCTTAAAAATGTCTAATATAAGAAAACGCAGATATAATAGAACACTTACACAAAAAGAGTTTGTTTTCTTTTATAGGCTATGGTTATACCTTAAGGAAACATATACAGTATTTAAAATAGCTGATTATGAAAACTTCTTTGATACAATTCATAAAGATTATTTAGTATTTAATCCTCCATATGAAAATCAACCTGTTAGAATTCAGGGACCAAGTCCATTTGATTCTACTAAAACAATAGGAAAACAGTTTAATGATTGTTTATCAGAGTTTGATAAAGATGACCATGTATACTTTCCTATTAAACAAATACTAGAAACTGTAGATGTATCTACTTTGATTACTGTTAAAGATAAAAAAAGAGCCTTTTCTACTGTAGAAAAGGAAAAGAAAATGGCTGAACAGAACTATAGATGTGCAATAGATGGTTTACCTTTACTTATGCAAGACGCAGAGGCTGGTCACATCGAGGCACACGCACATGGTGGACTTACAACATATGATAACCTTGCAATGATTCGAGGGTGCCATAATAAAGATATGGGAACAATGTCCATAGAAGAATATAAACTAATGAATGACTTTTAATGAGTATTGAATATATAATATTTTTCTTGGCTTTATTTGGCTGTGGTTATACTTCATGGCAGATTGGAGTAAGACAAGGTGCTGAAAATGCAGTAGAAATATTACACTCTATGAAAGTAATTTCCTACAATAAAAACGGGGATATAATACCTTACAAAAATTCTTAAATTTTAAATATTATAAATAGTATTAACGGAGGATAACTATGCAACGGTTTAAACAATTTAAAACCCTTTTAGAGGACCTTGATAATCTAATTTATAATGAGGCGAATGAAAAAGGATTTATATTAGGATTATTAGGTGACCTTGACGATAAAATAGGTTCAGTCAATACAGAAATTGCATTAGACACCAGGTCTGGAAAAACTAACTCCAGTAAACTTGGTGTATCACAGCTCATGTTGGATAAAGATAGAAGTAAATTTGCAGGCCTTGCAATTGAAATTATTGAAAAACATCCAGACTTAGAAAGAGTAAAAGTTAGCTCCGCAAGAAGAGGTAAGGACTACGCATTTAAATATAAAGAGATGAGTAGGTATGTTTATGTTAACTGTAGACCACTAGGTAAAAGGTCAGGTGCAGGTGATGATCCTAATGAATTAATGACTGCCGCACTTTGTTTAAAAGCAAGTCTTAAGGCTCCTCAAAACTCCGATGAAATGGATAAACTTATTGACGAAGTAAAACTTGGACTTGGTGCCGTAAAAGGTTATAAGAAAGGTCAAGTTGATGCTCTTACTGGAGATTATCCTAATTTATGTCAAGCCGTTTCTGCGGCTCTAGCTTGTCACGGTGCTGGTTACGGCGGTGCTGATAAAGTATATCTTACAGGACAATCCTGGGACGATGACGTAAAACAATTTAAAATATCAAAACATGGAATGAATGATTTTAATTCTTCCGATTTTATTATAAAGAAAGGTAACAAATTCCTTGGAGTATCTCTTAAAAAGAAAAAGAGATTAACCGAAGAGGATCCAACTTTAATTAATAAATCATTTTCTACACTTTTTACTGATAAAAAGTTTGATAGGGTAATGAAACAACTTGATCAAAAGGCTGGTGAATTCTATACAAAGGTTATTAAAACTGCACAGAGGAAAAAACTATTAGATAAAGAAATGATGGCTGACTTAAAAAAGGACAGACCTACTCCTAAAAACTGGAAACAGTATATACAAAGAGTACCTAATAGTTTAATCAATGCAGAACTTAAAACTTCAAGATCACTCTTTAAAGATATGGCGAAAATAATTATGGCTCAGAAAGACTTAATCGCCAATCAATTAGTACAATTAATATTTAAGGCCGACCTTAAAGACTTGCAAAAAGTCAATTTTGATTTTGCCTTAGTTACTGGTATAGGTGACTATGGACCATCAAAAGGGGTTGTTGTTGAAAAAGGAGAATATAAGGATATCAATACTGTTACAAGTAAACTAGATGACTTATTTTCTAAGGGTAAAATTGACCTTAGATTTACCCCTGGTGCGGCACAAGCATTTGATGCTGGTGCTGGCGCTGCAGTATTAAAGTTCGATTTAATTATTGGTAATTTACCATTATGTAATATTATATTAAGATATAAAGGTAACTTTAGAGCTGCACCATCTTTCCTAGCAAAGATGACACCTGAATTTAAGGCGGTATATAAATGATAAGATTTAATTCGTACAAACCATTAACTGAAGCAAAAAACACTCATATGATTCATATAGAGGATTTAATTCTTGATGGTGGAGTTAAGGGGGCGCGCCAAGCTATCCTGGCGCTTAGATCACTGAGGGATATGTTGTCTGGTAACACGAAAGCACCTGTAGATGTTACAGTCAAATGGGACGGCGCCCCTGCCGTATTCGCAGGAGAGGAGCCAGAAACTGGAGAATTCTTTGTTGCGAAAAAAGGAATCTTTGCAAAGAATCCAAAAATATATAAATCACATGCTGATATCGATGCTGACACTTCAGGTGATTTATCCAAGAAATTAAAACTTGCCTTTGATAATCTAAAAGGATTAGGTATTAAGGGTGTTATTCAAGGCGACTTTATGTATGATAAGTCTGACCTTAAAAAGGAAAAGATAAATGGAATTAGCCATATTGTGTTTCATCCTAATACTATCGCTTACGCAGTACCTACTGATACTCCTCTTGCTAAAGAGATTGCAAGAGCTGAAATCGGAGTTGTATGGCACACATCATATTCAGGGGCAACCTTTGAAACTATGAAGGCTTCATTTGGTAGAGATATTGTACCAAAATTAAAAAAGACAAATAAAGTTTGGATGGTAGATGCAACACTTCCAGATTTATCTGGTACTGCAACACTAACTGCCAATGAAACTAAACAACTTAATGATAAATTATCTAATGCAGGTAAATTATTTAAACAAATTCAAAGTGGCGTACTTAAAGAAATCGAATCAAACAAAGAACTTAATCTAATTATTAATATTTACAATAACCGAGTAGTAAGAGAAGGCCAAAGAATTACTGATACTAAGAAACATTCAACTGGTCTAGTAATGTTTGTAAATGACCGATATGCTAAAGAGATAGATAAAAGAAGTACACAAAAAGGAAAAGATGTCCAAATACAAAAAAGAGACGAATTATTATCGTTTTTTAGTAAAAATAACATAAAAAACTTAAAAAATATCTTTGATTTACAGAATTTTGTAGTGGATGCGAAATTAATTCTTATAAATAAACTTAATGGACTTAATAAAATAGGTACATTTGTAAAAACTAAATCCGGGTTTAAAGTAACCAATCCTGAAGGATTTGTAGCTATAGACCGAATGGAAGGTGGTGCTGTTAAGTTAGTAGACAGATTAGAATTTTCTACTAATAATTTCAGTAAAGATATTATAAAAGGTTGGGATAGTCCTAACTAATGGGAACCGAGGATAATGACAATAAAAAAATTCAGCGATTATATCGTAGAATCGTCCAAAGAAGTAACATTCGTATTTGGTAGATTCAACCCGCCCACTGAAGGGCACGAAAAACTTTTCGAGACTTTAAAGAAAGTATCACGTGGTGGTACTTATCGTATCTATGCGTCAAAGTCTCAGGATTCTAAAAAGAATCCATTACCATTCAAACAAAAAATCAAATTCATGCGTAAGATGTTTCCAAGACATGCAAGAAACATTATGGCAGACGCTGATGTTAGAACAGTACTAGACATCGCAACAAAATTATACGAACAGGGATTTACTAAGGCGACTATGGTTGCTGGTTCAGATAGAATAAAAGAATTTGAAATCTTACTAAACAAATATAATGGCCAGAAGAATAGACATGGCTTTTATCAATTCGAAGAAAGAATCCGAGTAATTACAGCTGGTACAAGGGATCCAGATGCAGAAGGTGTTACAGGAATGTCTGCATCTAAATTAAGAGCCTTTGTCGCCGCAGGTGATTTACAAGGTTTTGCTGATAACTCATTAGAAGTACCAGGAGAAGGTATACAAGTATTATACTATGCTCTTCGTAAAGGTATGGGACTTAAAAAAGAATCATTTCGTAAACATGTAGAATTAGAAACAGTATCTGAGGAAAGAGAAAAATTTGTTAAAGGTAATATTTTTAATGTGGGCGATGAAGTTCGGATTAATACATCAGGTGAAATAGGAACTGTTATTACTAAAGGTACAAATTATCTTACAGTATCCTTAGAAGAAGGTAATAGAAAATTATGGCTCGAAGAAGTATGTGAAGTAGGTACTGATAAAACAGCAAAGAAATATGCAAAATCTACTCCAGGACAATCAGAAGGAAGTAATTATTTTAAAGGACTATCAAAGTCAACATCTGATAAAAGAAAAGCTCACTTTAATAAAAACGCAAAGAAAGATGATAATAATCCATCAGCATACACAAAGGCTCCTGGAGACGCAAGAGCAAAAACAAAACCATCCAAACATACTAAGAAATATGATCAGATGTTTGGTGAATTAACATTTGAAGATTTTAATATTAACGAAGGAAGTTCTGATGAGGCTCTTAAAAAGAAAGCTGATAAAACAGGAATGCCTTTGGCTATATTAAGAAAAGTATTTGATAGAGGATATGCAGCTTGGAGAACTGGTCACAGACCAGGTACTAATCCTACACAATGGGGATTAGCAAGAGTAAATTCATTTGTAACAAAATCTAAAGGAACATGGGGTGGGGCTGATAAAGACCTCGCTGCCAAAGTATAGGGGAAAAAATGAAACTAAAAGATTTAAGAGAAAAACTTGGGAAAATGTCTGGGTCCAAGTTGACAGGTCAAGAAATTACTGTCTATATGAGAAAAAATCCCGGCGCTAAAAAAGATGCAAATGTCCGTAAAGGGGTAGAATTTGCATTAGATCACGGCGGTGCCATGACCTTTGCATTAAAAGGTATTGAAAAAATTAAAAGAGGTCTTTCTAAACACCCAGAAGTTAAGAAAGCTCTTCAATATGCAAATGAATCTACTATAGAATCTATGAAAGAAGATTTATCAGAAGGCAAAGAAGAATACGTCATGAAGAAAGGTACTTATACTCGTAAGGTTGATGGTAAGACTGCTGATAAAATGAAAAAACAAGGTTGGAAATTAGTGGCCAAAGAGGAAGTAACTGAAGCATATTCTAAAAATTTAACTGATAAAGATGTAGATGCTCAATTTAAATCTATGAGAGACCCTGAATCATTTTATGGTGATTTAGATACAGCAAGAGCAGATATGAAAAAAGACTATAGTCCTAAGAATTCAGCAAGACCAAAAGTTTGGACTTCTTTAAGCTATCCTGTCAGAGATGGCGATTATTACTTCGCATTTATTGATAAGAATCAAAAGAATAATATGAAGTATAATGAAAAGATGAACGATGCACTTAAAGCAGCAAAAGTTGGTGGTGACAAAAAGTCTATAGATGATATGTGGTTGGTTGTATCAAGAGAACTAAGAACATATCCTAAGAGTTTAGGTTGGAACGACACTATGACCCGTGAAGAGCTTTATGGAGCTATTCAACATATGTTAGGAAAAATTAGTGAATCAAACATTACTGAAAAATCTTTAAAAACAAAAGCCGGCATTATGGTTGGTAGAAGAAAGAAGGCACCTAGGTATGAATCTACTACGGTAAATGAAAACTATAGAACCCTTGCAAGAAAAGGTATGGGTGCAGAAACAAGAAAATCAATTAAAGTTGGAACAGTAGTAGACTTCTATGATAATGATGGCAATAAAAGAGAAGGTAAAATCATCAAGATGGGTCAAATTGGAGATGGTTATACTCTAAAAGATGTCAAGAGTGGAAAGGTTTATAAATTTACATACCATGATAGAATGAAGGCAAAGAAACTTCTCAGAGCATATAAAGAAGATACTGCAGCTTCCAAATCTTTAAAGAAAAAAGGTGCACATATTGGAACTGATAAACCAGAACCTATGGTACATGAATCATCTGCTGCATGGGCAAAGTCATTAGAGAAGATTAAAAATCAAAGACAACTTGATAAAATTTCAGATGAAGATAAGGCCACATTAAAATCTATTATGGCCTTATTAGATAAAGAAAAGAAAAGAAAATAATGAAATCTTTTAAAGAGTATCAAGAGGGTGCTGGCCTTTGGGCTAACATCCACAAAAAGAGAAAAGAAGGTAGACCTATGCGTAAACCTGGCTCTAAAGGTGCTCCGACAAAGGCTGATTTTAAAAGATCAAGGAAAGATGAAAGTATAGATGAAGCTCCATTAGTAATGCATGATATCGATATGTCTAAAACTTTATTTAAGAAAATTGAGACCGATATGTTAAAGAATAATAGAAGCAAGAAGTCAGAAAAAAATTGGCCTATACTACAACAACTTGCTGATATTGCTGGATTTGGTATTACTAAATCAGGCCAAACTAAAGGTAAATCCTTTAGATATGATTTAAAGAAATGAATTTTAAAAGTTATTTATCAGTATTAGAAGGGATAGAAGACCCAGCCATTTTTAAGGCAGTTTTCTTAGCAGGTGGACCAGGTTCTGGTAAATCATTTGTAGTAGGAAAGGCATCTTTAAAGGCATTGGGATTTAGATTAATTAATTCTGATGATGCCTTTGAAAAAGGTTTGAAAAGGGCTGGTATGGGAACTACACCAGAGGATATCTTTTCAGAACCAGGTCAGGCTGTAAGGGCTACTGCAAAGGCCTTAACAGGAAAACAATTAGATATTGCATTAAAAAATAGAATGGGTATTGTAATTGATGGAACTGGTAAAGATTATAACAAGATTAAGGCCCAAGTTCAAAAAACTAGAGAACTTGGTTATGCAGTTCATATGATTTTTGTTAATACAGATTTAGATACTGCATTAGAAAGAAATAGAATGCGACCTAGAGTACTACCAGATAAGGTAGTTGAAAAGATGTGGAATGATGTTCAAAAGAACATTGGTAAATTTCAGGCATTATTTAGAAGTAGAATGACTGTTGTAGATAATTCTGCAGGTTCTAATATTGATAGAGCAACACTAGACGCATATAAAGATATTATGAATTGGTCCAAAAGACCACCTGAGAATTCAATTGCTATGAAATGGATAAAGAAACAAAGAGATAAGAAAAAAAATGGATAACAAAGAAAGAAATAAAATCGTATCATCGTTCAATTCCAAATGGAAGTATAGAAAGGATAAAGAACAGTATGGTATGGCTGATGCATGGAAAATCATCTACTCTCTAAATGCAGAAGGTAAGTATGTAGGAGATTGCGAAGACTATTCATTATCTATTCTTTGGAGACTTTCTGGAGAAAGTCATTTAAAAATGTGGTGGATGTTAATTACACATCAGGCTGGTATTTGTTTGGTTGGACCAAGTAAATGGAAAACATCGCATGCTGTATTAAGATACAAGGGTGAATATGTGGATAATTGGACTAAAAAGTTTGGCCCTAAATCTGCTATAGAAAAAAATCATACTTTTCATATTGTTTATGGATATGGTTGGGCTTATATGACAGCCTTAAAAATGATTTTAAGTAAAGTAGTAAGGACTATTAAGGGATTATAATGCATAGTTTTTTAGAACATATTGATGAAAGATTTGGTCTATATGAAGGTTCACATGTTCCTTTAGAACAACCTATGGTTGAAGAGGCTGAACCAGAGTTAAATAGTCCTAAAAGAGGTGGTAAAAAGAAATATGTGGTTTATGTTAAAAATCCTCAAACTGGTAATGTTAAGAAAATTCAGTTTGGAGATACAACAGGTTTAAGTGCAAAAATTAATAACAGAGATGCAGCAAGGAACTTTGCAGCCAGACATAACTGTGATACTAAAAAAGATAAGTTATCACCAGGTTATTGGGCATGTAGATTACCTAAGTATGCGAAACAATTGGGGTTAAAGGGTGGTGGAAATTACTTTTGGTAAACCGTATTGGGAAGATGGTGTAATTAGGTGGTTTGACCCACACAAACATGATGCTGAGTACGTATGGCATCGCGATATGGAAGATAGGGAAATAGAAGTTCTTGAAGGTGAAGGTTGGCAGTTTCAGATAGAAAATTGTTTACCATGGCTTCTAAAAAAAGGAATGGTATTTGATATTAACAAACAAGAATATCATAGATTAATAAAGGGGGTTACCCCACTAAAATGCAGGGTTTATAAACATGCCAACAGCTAATGAGCAAAGATCAGATCAAACAAGAAGATTAGATAGTATAGAAAAAAAATTAGATTCAATGTCAGAGGCAATTATATCTTTGGCCAGAGCAGAAGAAAAAATCCATACTATTACTGAATTTGGTAAACAACAGTCTGCTCAATTATCAACTCTTATAAATAGAGTAGACAAGTTAGAAGAATTGGTCAGGCAAAATGCTTCGACTGTAAATATAATTAATAAAATTTTCTGGGTAGTTATCGCGGCAGCGGCAACAGGAATCACAGGAATGCTTTTCATACAATAGGAGAACTAATATGAAATTTAATGACGCAGAAACCCAAAGCATTGCTAACGCCGTAAGTGATGTACTAGAGGGTAAAGAAAAAAAAGAAGGCTACGGTAAGAAAAAGATCAAGTCTGGATATGGCGAAGAAGCTAAATATCCTCATGATATGTTTCACCCAGAAACTGGTGAAAAAGAAGTGGCCAAAGATGAGAAAGACCATGAAGAACTTTCTAAGAAAGGTTATACTCATGAAAAACCAGTAAAGGAAAGTCCTGAAGAGCCAAGAGCAAAAGGCGAAAAGGAATTTAAGGACAAGCACGTAGTTAAGAAGTCTGGCGAAAACCCTGATGGAACAGTAACTAAAGAAGATTCAAAAAGACAACTTACCGACGAACAGAAGTACAAAGAGTTCTTTGCATCTGCTCTTAAAAAGTATGGAGTTGAATCACCACAAGACCTTGATAAAGAAAAAAGAAAAGAATTCTTTAACTATGTTGATAAGAACTACAAGGCTACAAATGAAGAAGTAGAAGAAGTAGAAGAAGCCATGTTAAAGGTAAGTGCATGGACTGGTAATATGAAAAAACCACCTGCAGGTTTAACTATTGCAAAATCACAATCATCTTCATTGGGTGGTCATGATGTAATATTTAAAGGTGATGAAAAGGCACTTATTACATATGCTAAAAGAAGCTTGGGTGTAGATTCTGATGCTAAAACTTTATCGGATGTTCAAAGGGAAGTAAACTAAAATGAAAGATTTTTTTAAATTTAGAGAAGATATCAACGAGATATTAGGATTTGGTAAAGCCGCATCAAAAGCTAAGAAAGGTGTTCAAAGGGCAGCTGATAAAGTAACTGGTGGTGACTCATCAGGCGATAAAGCTGAAGCTGAGAAAATTAAATCACATCAACTTCAAATAAAGGACCAAGAAAAGCTCCGACAGAAGTATGAGGCCGAGATTAAAAAGTTAGACGATCGGGTAGAGAGCGGCGATATTACTAGAGAAAAGGCGGATGACCTTGACGATTATTATAGAGAACTGGAATATAAGGCTTCCCAAAAAATAGAAGCTCATAAAGATCAAATTAAATCTCTCCAAAAAAAATAAATTATATCTCCATGAGGAGTATATATAATATATGATGAAAATATTTGATGAACTAAATCAGAAGAATTTTAAGCTCTTTGCAATGAATAACTATAACAATACTGAATGTATTGATGTAGATGAATTTAAGGAAGACTTAAATAGATTTAAATATATTAAACGACTGTTAAGTCGATATGAGTCAAGTGATGACCTACAAGAAAGGTTGATACTCAATCACTTAATAGTCATTTTTAATGTATTTGGAATTGGTCCTGCCAATAGAATGATTTGGTATAAAGTAGAAAAGGACCATTGGACATATATAAAGCCTTTCTTGGTATATTTAAACTATTTACCAGAAGATGAAAAGGTAGATGTACCTTTGGATCCAGTAATAGTAGATAGATTAAGGAACCTATAATGGGATTGATATCAAGAACAGGTGACATGTTTTATGCCTTTAGGTTTCTAAAGATGTTAACTACACCTTGGGAAAAAATGAAGGCGTTTGAGCTTGGCATTATTGATGAGAACGGAAAGGTTCTTAAAAAGGCCAGAGAATTGTCATCGGGAGATGAAAAGGCATCCTATACTGTTTTTCATAGGTTAGTATTCAACCTAAAAAGGTTACTGAATAAATTACCATTTGGAAAATCAAAGTTGGCCTCTTACGCGACTGCCTTGTTTCTGATTAAAGAAGAAACAGGAATGAGTGAGAACCAAATTAGAAAGGTAATGAAAAAGTTTATAGATGATGAAAATGTTGATCAGTTAGAAGAATCAACATGGTTCCAAAGAGAAAATGGAATTTTAAATGAAGGTGATTATTGGTTAGTCAATGATGTTGCATCTCCAGTAACTGGAGAAATAATTGCAGAGGCCAAGACCAAAGTCAGAGTAGGGTTGGATAATAGTCCTGTTGATAATTGTTTTTATCAAAACATTTATAAGGTTACCCACCTTAGAACACAACATGACATTTATATAACTAGTAGGGATATAAAAAGATGAAAAAATTTAAAGATATGTGGGAAGATGCAGCTGCAAACTCTGTAGGTGCTGGTGGCGTTTCTTTACCATCTGATATGATGACTAAAGATAAACACAAGAAACATAAAGAAAGAATAAAATACGATGCTAGAACTAAAGAAGGTAAGGCATTTGTAAGTAGAATTATACAACGTAGAGAAGCCAAAAAGTTAAGAGAACAAGAAAAAGCCAATAAATCAAATTTGGATAGTATCAAAACAAAAAGTTAGAACAAAGGTAATATATTATGACAAAAATATTGATAGGAATTATAGGGGCCATGGGAGTGTCCGCTATGTTATATTATAATATATCAGTAGTTCCAATGAAAGTAAAATTGGAAGAGCAAGTAAAAATCATTGCTGCACAAGACTTACGAGATCAAGAACAAAAGGCCACAATCGAGGCCATTCAAAATAATCTTCAAAAAACTTCACAAGAATTGACAGGATTACAAGTTAGAAATCAAGCATACGAAACAGAAATGAACGAATATATGGATATATTCAGACGTCATAATCTGTCTAAATTGGCAAGTGCTAAACCTGGTATGATTGAGAAAAGAGCAAACACTAGAACAAAGGAGGCATTCGATGCGATTGAAGCAGATAGTCAGCGTATTAGCACTCTTAACGATTAGTGGTTGTTCACTACTTCAACAAGCCCCAAGGGAAGTTGAAATAATAACAAAACCAGTTCAGATAGATATTGTTCAGCCAGTAATGCCTAGAGCAATAGACTTAAAAGAACCTAAATGGTATGTAGTTTCAGATACCAAGATAATTGAAAATTGTCTTAAAGACCCTGAAACTAAAAAGTCTAATTGTAAATTAGGCAGAGAAGATTTATATCCAGAAGGGTATACTTATCTTGATAAGTTTATCGACGATATAAAGAAAAATCATGGTGGAGATATTGTTTTTGTTGCCATGACTGTTGATGATTATGAGCTTATGTCTTATAATACTCAGGAAATTAAAAGATATATTAATCAGCTTGGCGAAGTGATAGTTTACTATAGGAATGTAACAATAAATGATGATAATGCTGGAGCAGTTCAAATTAAAGTGGAGAAAGATAATGGCGACAACTAGAATGAAAGAAGAAATGGGCAAATGGGATAGAGCTGTAATAGCAGCTAAATTATCTGCAATTGCATATATGAATGAAAAACCTGCAATTACTGCAGCTAAGAAATTAGGATTTTCATGGGTTAATTTAATAAGTAGAGATGGTGCGGAAGTACTAGTGGCAAAAGATAGAAACGATTTATGGTTTGCATTTAGAGGAACAGAACCTTCTAAACTCAATGATGTTATGGCTGACCTTAAAATCTTAAAGAATACTGCCATGGCTGGTGGTAAAGTACATGGTGGATTCCAAGAAGAAGTAAATGATTTATGGATGGATATCGTAAAAGAACTTGATCATAATGATCAATTAAAAGTAAGAAAAGATGTTTATATGACAGGTCATAGTTTAGGTGCTGCTATGGCAACTATAGCCTCTACTAGATACCAACCACATGAACTTTTTACTTTCGGCTCTCCAAGAGTTGGTGGTCCTAGATTTGTAAAAAATATTAAATGTCCTCACTACAGATTTATGAATAATAATGACATAGTATGTAGAATCCCACCTGCGTGGTTAGGGTTTAGACATCATGGTGAAATGATTTATTTTGATAGATTCGGTGATAAAGCACTTAAGCCAACATGGGCTGACACATTTTATGGTATATGGAATTCATGGAAAAGATTTAAATTCTTTGACGGAGTTGTAGACCATGGAATGCCTAACTATGTAAAGGCAATTACTAAATTGAAAAAGGTAGACAAATGAGTTGGTTAGTAACCCTAGCACTCAAGTCTATTTTATCCAGTATCATTGGTAGTTCTTTCTATCAATGGTTCCAGGGTACTACTGCTGGAATTTGGTTCCAAAAGCAAGTAGACAGATTCATGGAATACTTTGCCGAGAAGTATGAACTTGAAGTTATGAAGAAGGATGCAAAGTTTAGAAAGCAGTATCCTCTTGCAGCACAAAGGTTAGATGAAATCGAAAAGAATTCACACCCTTGTAAAGAACTCCATGAGTTTGATGCCTATCCCGACTTGATCGCAAGAATCGAGAAACTTGAGAAACAAAAAGTAAAGAAAAAGTAAATTAACTGTTTACTTTTCTTGCGATTTGTGTTATAATATATACTATTAAATAAACAAAAACTAATTATGACGGAAAACAATAATATGGCCATAAGGGTTACTAAACGTAACGGGGATATTCAAGGCTTTGACTTAGATAAAGTACATAAAGTTTTAGAATGGGCCGTTGCCGATATTACAGGGGTTTCAATGTCTGAAATTGAGTTGAAGGCTAATATTCAACTCTTTGATAAGATACCAGCATACGATATACACGAATTACTCATTAAGAGTGCTGCCGAACTTATATCAGAACATACACCAAACTATCAATTCGTTGCAGCAAGACTAGTTTCATATAAACTTCGTAAAGAAGTATACGGCGATTATAAACCACATTCATTAGTTGATGTTATTATTAATAATATTGACAGAGAAGTTTATGACCCTGCAATAATGCAAAAGTATACTCGCGAGGAACTAGAAGAGCTAGATCGTTATATTAAACACGAAAGAGATGATACATTTACATATGTAGGTATGGAACAGTTTAGAGGTAAGTACTTAGTACAAGACCGAAGAACTAAAGAACATTACGAAACACCTCAAATACTTTATATGATGGTATCGGCAACATTATTTGCTGATTATTCAAAAGATATAAGAATTAAATATGTAAAGGATTACTACGATGCAATTTCTCAGTTTTATATTTCGTTACCTACGCCGATCATGGCAGGAGTTAGAACGCCAACTCGACAGTTCTCTTCCTGTGTTCTTATTGAGTCTGGCGATAGTCTTGATTCCATTAATGCTACTTCTACTTCTATTGTTAAATATATAAGTAAGAAAGCAGGAATAGGAATTGGAGCTGGTTCTATTAGAGCAACTGGGGCAAGAGTAGGTGATGGATCAGTTGTCCATACAGGTTTAATACCATTCCTCAAATATTTTCAAAGTGCTGTAAAGAGCTGTTCCCAAGGAGGTGTACGTGGAGGAGCCGCGACTGTGTATCTACCAGTCTGGCATTATGAGTTTGAGGATTTGGTGGTATTAAAGAATAATAAAGGCACAGAAGAAACTCGAGTTCGTCATATGGATTATGCATTCCAGTTAAATAAACTGATGTATGAGAGATTATTAACAGGTGGTAATATTACTTTCTTTGACCCTAACGATGTACCTGGATTATACGAATCTTTCTTTGATGATCAAGATAAGTTTAAAGAACTTTATGAAAAGTATGAGAGAGCATATTCAATTCGTAAGAAAACAATGCCGGCATTAGAAGTATTCCAGAAATTACTTACAGAGAGAAAAGATACTGGAAGAATTTATATAATGAATGTTGACCATGCAAATGATCATGGCTCATTTGATCCTAAAGTTGCACCTATTAGAATGAGTAACTTATGTTGTGAGATTGACTTACCAACAACACCACTAGAATCATACGATGACCATACAGGAGAAATATCCTTATGCACTCTATCAGCAATTAATTGGGGTCTTATAAACAATACCTCTGAATTTGAAAAGTATTGCGATTTATCTGTTCGTGCCCTTGATGAACTTCTTGATTATCAGGACTATCCAGTTGCAGCCGCTGAAAATGGAACTAAAAATAGAAGGCCATTAGGTGTTGGTATTATTAATCTTGCATATTTCTTAGCCAAAAGAGGTCTTAAATATGATGAAAGTGCATTTGAAATAGTAGATGAATATGCAGAGGCATGGAGTTACTATCTTATTAAAGCCTCGGCTAATCTGGCTGAAGAAAAAGGTAAAATACCTAAAAATAATGAAACAAAATACGCCAGTGGAGCAACTCCAAATACTACATATAAGAGTGCAATAGATAATTTAATAGAGAATACTGAACGACTTCCTTGGGACGAGTTGAGAACTCAACTTAAAGCTACAGGAATTAGAAACAGTACTCTGATGGCATTAATGCCTGCAGAAACAAGTGCACAAATTTCTAATAGTACAAATGGTATTGAACCTCCTAGAGCTTTAGTATCATATAAACAAAGTAAGGACGGAGTGTTACCACAAGTCGTCCCAGGTTACCATCATCTTAAAAATAAGTATGACTTATTATGGGATCAAGAATCACCTGAGGGCTATCTAAAAATATGTGGTATATTACAAAAATATATTGATCAAGGAATCAGTGTAAATACGTCCTACAACCCTGAGCATTATGAAGACAATAAAATACCTATGTCTGTCATGATACAGGACTTAATTACAGCTTACAAATACGGTCTCAAACAATTGTATTATTTTAATACTTACGACGGTGCGGGTGAAATGAAAGAAGATGAACACCACCCATATTATACAGGCACTGAACAAATTGCAGATGACGAAGAATGCGACAGCTGTACTATATAATATATTATTAATAAAAGGAAACAAGAATGGCAATATTGAATAAAAATAAAAAATCACATTTAGAGAAAAATATGTTTCTTGATGAAGAAGTAGATATACAAAGATTCGATATTTTAAAATACCCACAACTAGATAAAATCACCGATAAACAATTAGGTTTCTTCTGGCGTCCAGAAGAAGTAGATGTATCAAAAGACAAGAAGGATTTCAATGACCTTACCGAACATGAAAAACACATATTCACATCTAATCTTAAAAGGCAAATTTTATTGGATTCTGTTCAAGGCAGAGCTCCTAATATGGCGTTCTTACCTATCGCTTCATTACCAGAAGTTGAAACATGGATTGAAACATGGTCTTTCTTTGAAACAATACACAGTAGAAGTTACACTCATATTATTAGGAATATCTATCCTGATCCTTCTATAGTATTTGATCATATGTTAGATATTAAACCAATAATGGATTGTGGTGGAGATATTGCCTCATACTATGACGATTTAATTAAAGATAATAATTCAGCAACAAATAGAATGGATCATAAAAGATCATTGTACTTATGTATGCTGTCCGCTAACGCATTAGAAGGAATTAGATTTTACGTGTCATTTGCATGTAGTTGGGCCTTTGCTGAACTTAAAAAGATGGAAGGTAACGCAAAGATTATTAAATTTATCGCAAGAGATGAAAATGTTCATCTTGCGGCAACTACTACTATACTTAAAAAAATGGTGGCAGAAGATAAAGAAATGGAAAAGATAGCAAAGAAAATAGAACCTGAAGCGGTAAAACTATTTGTTGATGTTATCGAACAAGAGAAAGCATGGGCAGAATATCTATTTAAAGATGGTTCTATGATTGGTCTTAATAGTAATATTTTAAAAGAATATATAGAGTGGATAGGCTGTAAAAGAATGAGAGCATTAGGATTACCGTGCCCTTATACAGTGCCTAAAATTAATCCTTTACCATGGACTGAAAAATGGATTGGTGGCGGTAATGTTCAAGTCGCACCACAAGAAACAGAAATCAGTTCTTATGTAGTCGGTGGTGTTAAACAAGACGTTGACGATAATACATTAAAAGGTTTAAGTTTGTGAAGGGTTACATATTTTTAATATGTTCTATTATGTTTGGTCTGATTATGTATACACATGCCAATTTAGAATATAAAGGCTACTCTAATTCAAGTGCATGCACTGGTATGTGTTATGCAGAATATATAGACTTAAATGGAACTGTTGTAGAACAACTTAGAGCAAAACGAGAACTTGCAAATGCAGATGAATTTAGTCCTATTCGAGGTCTATGGACTGGATGTGCAGCTTGTCATGGTGCAGAAGGTCAAGGTATGGCGGTCTTTCCTAAACTTGCAGGCCAGTCAGCTGACTACATAACTAGTAGACTTAATATCTATAGAAACCGCGGTGAAGTAGGTGCAATGAGTTCTACAATGTGGGCTCAAGCTGGAAAGTTATCAGATGCCGAAATAGACATGCTAGGTAAATTTATCGAAGTTGAATTAAAGTGAAAGACGTAGAGTATCAACAACAATTAGAATTAAGGCTAAATGCGACTAAAGAAGCTACACCAGAGGAAGTTAAAGAATGGCAGAATGGTGGAGACTTTTTTATGACAGGAAACTTTGATCCTATGAAGATTTTTGTAGTGGTTCCTGCAGTAATACAAATGATAGTAATTGGAGGAATGATGATGTCATTTCTCATAATAGGATTAGGAATAGAAAAATGATAGAAATATATGGAAAACAACAATGTCCTTTTTGTGACATGGCAAAAGTATTATGTACTAGAAAACAATTAGAATACAAATACTTTCAATTAGGAGAAGATTTTAGCAGAGAGGAAATGATAAAAAAGTTTCCAAATGCAAGAACATTTCCTCAAATTATTATGGAAGGTGAAAACATTGGTGGTTACGACCAATTAAACGAGAAACTAGGATAGGAGTATCCATGCAAGAACCAACTCATTGGTATACACATAATTGCGAATTTTGTTTTATTCAAACAAAGATACACTTCGACGATGAAAAACCAGAAACAGTATTTTGTCCAGTTTGTGGAACTGCAGTAGAAGATATTGACGAATTGGATTTTGATGAGTAATTGGTTGTATGAGGGTAGAGTATTTGAACCACCCGAAGATTTTAGTTCCGATGATCACTATGGATTTGTATATGTGATTACAAATAGGGCAAATGGTAAAAAGTATGTCGGAAAGAAATTCTTTTGGAGTAAAAAAACATTACCCATAACTAAAACTAGAAAACGTAGAAAAAGATTACTTGTAGAATCAGATTGGAAAGATTACTTCGGATCCAATGTTCACTTAAAAGAAGAAGTAAACAACATGGGGCCTGATATGTTTCATAGAGAAATTATCCATTTATGTAAAACAAAAGGAGAATGTGCTTATATGGAAACAAAGGAACAATTTGATAGAGGAGTACTTCTTACAGATGATTATTATAATGGAATTATTAACTGTCGTATTGGCGGTAATGCTGTAAAAAACTTAAAATAACACTTTACTTTTCACACAAGATGTGATATAATAGTACTTATTATGGGCAAATTAATACACTTTCCTTCGGGACAAGAACTAAAAAACCAAGAAGATCACTTTAAAACTATAGTGGATTCTTTAATTGGAGATTCAGTTGATACTGCTCAACATCTACTGGATGTTATGGACGAAGAACTTGCTGATATGGATATATCATGGTTAGAAGGCTTTAACATTAGAGATGAACAGTATCCAGAAAGTAGAGATGCTTTTGTTATTGTGAATATGATATATGCAATGCTTTTAAGGTATAGTGATATACCTCATGAATTGCATAAAGATATGGATTTATTATATTTAAATATAAAAAGATTCGCACAAAAAAAGTCAGAACAAAGTGAAGAAGAAAATGAAATTATATTTGAGCCAGATTTTAATTTAGACGGAGATGATGATGATATTACTTGATTACAGTCAAATTGCACTTGCTAACATTATAGTACAAAGACTAAATGATGAAGAAGTGATAAGGCATATGATACTAAACAGTATTCGTATGTATAATAAAAGATATCGCAATGAATATGGCCAAATGGTTATATGTGCTGATGGAATAAATACTTGGAGAAAAGAATACTTTCCAGAGTATAAGGCCCATAGAAAAAAGAATAGAGAAGAATCGGACCAAGATTGGAACGAAATCTTTAGAATACTACACCTAGTTAGAGACGAGATACAAGAGAATCTTCCATATAAAGTTATTCACATGGAAGGGATGGAGGCCGATGATGTAATTGCCTCACTTGTATTAAGGTCACAAGAATTTGGATGCCACGAACCCATGATGATTGTATCTAGTGATAAAGACTTTATACAACTACAAAGATACTCGAACGTAAAACAATTTTCACCTCAGCAAAAGAAATTAGTTACTGACGATAATCCTATAACATATCTTTGGAATCATGTATTCAGAGGAGATAGTGGGGACGGAGTTCCAAATGTATTATCAAGAGATGATACTTTTGTATCTGAAGGTAAACAAACACCTTTAAGACAAAATAGAATTGATGATTGGATATATAACTCTGATAGGCTAAGAGATGTTATGCCTGAAGAAATATATAGAAATTATCAAAGAAATAAAAAACTTATAGACTTAACGGAGATTCCTGAGGACATCCAAAAAAGTGTTATAAATAAATATGATTCACAAAAACCGGCAATGAAAATGAAGGTTTTGAATTATTTAATTAAAAAAAGATGTAAACTATTGATTGAAGTATTGGAGGAATTTTACAACAATGAAACTATTAGTACCTGAAATATTTGAGAGGGCATCAGCCTTAGCAACACAAAAAGAACGTCGTGAACTTTTAAGAAAACACGACTGTCCCGAATTAAGAGATATCATTAGGATTAACTATGATCCTAATATCGAATCTCTTTTACCTAAAGGTAAACCACCTTATACCGCCGATGACGCCCCTGAAGGTAAGTCACCGACACACTTAGGCAAAAAATTTAGAAGATTTAAATACTTCTTTAATGGACCAACTGGTCTAAAAACTGAACCTCTTAAAAGAGAGTCCATGTTTATTGAAGTGCTAGAAAGCATTCATCATACAGAAGCAGAATTATTAATTGCTGCCAAGGATAAGAAAATGAAATATCCTGGTATCACTGAAAAACTTTGCAAAGACGCTTTTCCTGGATTGATTGCAGAGTAATCTTTGTTATGACTATATCAATTTTACTAACTCAAATTAAGGAGCTGCTTATGGGTAATGGAATTGAAAGTCTGAAAAAGGACAAAAACGATACATTAAGATATCGTACTAGATTATTAAAAAAAGGTAAAACTAATCTTGCATCTAAAATGAGGCGTAAGGCTGACAAGATACAAGATATGATTAATTATTTAAAAATAGCTAGTTAAGGTGGGAACATCGTGAACCCCTTAATATTTTTATCCCATTAGGGGGTTTACTTTTTTTTAAATATATGATATAATACATACTATGAATATTTTTATACTAAATGACGACCCAATAAAGGCAGCACAAGACCAGTGTGATAAACACGTGGTTAAAATGATTGTCGAATCCGCACAAATGTTATCTACAGTCCATAGAATGCTAGACGGCCAACTAGAAACCAGACCATCTAAGTCGGGTAAAAGAATGGTAAAGTATTGGAAGCTAGATGACTCACGTAAAGAAGATTTATATTACAAGGCTGTGCACATGTATCATCCATGCACAGTATGGACAGCAGAATCTTCATCTAATTACAGATGGCACTATGAACATTTTGTTGCTCTCTGCAGAGAATATACATATAGATATGGTAAAACACATTCAACAGAAACCAAGTTAGGTTTAGAATTAGGATTACTACCTAAAAATATGCCGATGGGAGATTATACTCCATTTAAATTGGCCATGGGTTCTAACCCAGAATGTATGTTTGCAGACCCAGTAAAGTCATATCGAGCATTCTATCACACAAAACAGGAAAGATTTAAAATGGATTGGACAAAAAGAAAAGTACCAGAGTGGTTTAATTATGCCTCTGTATGATTTTCAAAATAAAGAAACGGGAGAGGTTGTTGAACACAATGTATCTATATCTGAATACGATAACTTTGTGAAAGACAATCCTCATTTAAAAAGAGTAATATTAAAGGCACCAGGTATTACTTCAAAAGGCACTCAAGGTGCTTTATCAATGGCTGGTGATGGGTGGAAAGAAGTTCAAGACAAAGTAAAGTCCGGGCTTCCTCCTAGTTTAAGAGATAATATAAAGACAAAATGATGTTTACACACGAACCAATAGATTTAGGATATGACCTAAAGGCAGAAACAAAAAAAACTGGTAGAACTTATACTACCCCAGACGGAAATGATTATCCTTCTATCACTACTGTATTATCCATATTAAGTAGAGATGCCATACAAAAATGGAGAGCAAGAGTAGGTGAGGAAGAGGCAAATAATATATCTAGGGTTGCTTCTACACGTGGTACTGCGGTACATGAATTACTCGAAAGATATGTTGATAATAAGCAAGATTTCTTAAAGGGAGAACTCCCTCACATAGTACAATCATTTAAAGATGTACAACCAATATTAGACAATAATTTAAATAAAGTTTACGCACAAGAGGCTCCTTTATATTCAGACCATTTAGGTTTGGCTGGCAGAGTGGATTGTGTTGGCGTATGGGCTGGTAAAGATTCCATTGTGGATTATAAAACATCTCGTAAGCCAAAAAAGAAGGAATGGGTAAGTAATTACTTCATGCAATGTGCTGCATATGCAATCATGTGGGAAGAAAGAACTGGTATACCTATTACACAATTGGTAGTATTAATTGCTGTAGATAATCACGAACCTCAGGTTTTTGTAGAACATCGTGATAATTGGACTAAACAATTACTAGATACTATTAAAAAATATAATGATGAAAAACGCCGTGAAAGGGTGTTTGGTAAATAGGAGAAACTATGTTAACAGTAGGAGATTTATTCCCGGCCTTCTCACTCCAGGGAATTAATGAAGACAACGAATTTGTGAGAGTAAATGTAGAAGAAAATTATCAGCCATTAAAACATGAATGGTCAGTAATTTACTTTTACCCTAAAGATTTTACCTTTATTTGTCCAACAGAAATTGCTGGAATGGATATGTTGGTAGATGAAGCAAATGTTATTGGTATCAGCGGTGATAACGAATTCTGTAAATTGGCTTGGAAAAAGGATAATGAACTAATTGGTAATATTAGACATACACTTGCAGCCGATTGTGGACTTGGTTTATCACATGAACTTGGTATCGTAAATGAAGATGATGGTGTTTGTTACAGAGCAACATTTATCTTTGATAAAAATAGAACTATTCAACATGCATCTATTAATGCGTTGGATACAGGAAGAAATGCACATGAAGTGTTAAGAACATTACAAGCTTTAAAGGCTGGTGGTCTTACAGGGTGTGAATGGAATCCAGGAGAGGACTTTGTAGTATGAAAAGTTTAAGAGACCAAATGGTCAAAACATCAATGAAGTATATGGAAGCACAGGCTGAAAAGCATAAGATGAATGCTGACATTATATTGAGCAATCATGTATCTGTAGGAGAACATTCCGATCAAATGGAGACTCTGGAAAAAGAGCTCGGTATGATGGCAGAATACCATGATAAGCTTGAAATGTTGATAAAATATTTTAAGTAAAATAACTAGATTTTATATACAAAAAATATATACTTTTTTTCTAAAAACACTTTACAAGCACCTTAAAATGTGTTATAATAGTTGTATAAATTAAGAAAAAGGAGTAAATTTATGAGTAAAAATGTAATAAAAGGAAGACTAGTTGTTAACGAAAATGTACTAGTAGAAGTGCCATTGTATAAACAAGAGATGGTGGATTTGGCAGTCTCTAAAGACGACAACGCTTGGGATCAACTTTGTGAGTTGCTTATCAGCCAAGGATTTATGGATTTAAGAGGTAATGTTCACATTGATCAGTTAGTGATTGATGGAAAGGAAAGAGTGTTCCATTGATGAAAGAAAATATAATATTGGTAGATTGTGACGGAGTTCTATGTGATTGGGAATACTCATTCACACATTTCTTATTGCATAAAGGTTACAAAACAAAAGACACTTCAGAATATAATGTCGGTAAAAGATTCGGTATTACAAAAGAAGAAGGAAGAAAGTTAGTTGAAGAGTTTAATGATTCTGCAGCTATTGCATTCTTACCTCCCCTTAGAGATGCCGTTTATTATATGAAAAGATTAAATATGTTACATGGATATAAGTTCCATTGTATTACATCTTTATCTACAAACAGATATGCTCAAAAGTTAAGAATACAAAACCTAGAATTACTATTTGGAAAAGAACTTTGGGATGACTTTATTTTTCTACCTTGCGGTGCTGATAAAGACGAAGAACTTAAAAAGTACGAGGGAACTGGTTGTTTCTGGATAGAAGATAAACCTACAAATGCCCAAACAGGTGCAGACTTTGGACTAAATCCTATATTGGTTGCACATAGCCACAATGTACCTACAGTAGATGAACAAGTAAAATTTCCGAGATTCTGGAAATGGAAACACATTTATAAGTATATTGTAGGCGAAGATGTCTAAAACGGCAATTATCCTAGGGAATGGAGATTCTCGTAAAGATATCAATTATAGAAAATTATGGCCAGATGCAGTAGTATACGGCTGTAATGGAGCATATAGAGAAGATGTTGACCGATTAGTATGCGTTGATGTTTATATGCAACATCTAATTTACGAGTCCGGGTATTGTTTAGATAATGAATGCTATTTTAATCAGTGGGATCCATTACCTAAAGAAGTAGTAAACCCTATAGCACAAAGTATGGGATTGCCTATTATTACAAATGATCATACTAATAAGGCCTGCGTAAGGGGAACAGATAATTTTGTCTATGTTACATGGGTACAAGAAAAAGATTTTGTAAATAATATTACAGATATAGAAATATCATCTGGGTCAAGAGCACTGCTCATAGCGTGTGAGACAGGTGAATACGATAAAATTATACTATTAGGCTTTGATGGTATGTCTGGAAGTAATATATATATTAATACTAGTGGATATGAGAACTCACAGCCTAGAAACCATTGGGAACAAGAACGAAAGAATATTATGGATAGGTTTCCTAATATTAAATTTAAATGCGAGAATAATAAAAATGCCAGTTAAACTAAAACCAAGTCAAGTAATTGTTGACAGAAAAACAAAAGCAAAAACTATAACACATTTCTTTGTAAAGTCTACACCTAAAAAAGAACTGTTTGATATGTTAAATAATGATAATACTAAACCAAAAGTAAAGCAGAAAGTTAGAAATGAATTAACTCGAAGAGGTATAAAAGTAGTATATGCGTAGAATGTGGACAATTTGGAAACATGCAATTGGCTCTTTTGATGAAGAAGATGGTTACGATGTAAATAATGAAGATTATGTCGCAATTGTCAGAACTTTTATTATAGGGTTAAATGTTCTATGTGCATTTTTTATTATAACAAATATTATTAAGGGTTGGTAATGGCTACCAAGAATGATATAACAGGCGATTCTATACAAAGTAAATTGCCAAGTAAAGCATATTCCGATAATTGGGATAAAATATTTGGTAAAAAGAAAAAGAAAAAAGACGCTAAAGAGAATAAAAAGATTATAAATACTTCAAGAGGGGAATAAATATGTCAAATAATTTATTAGATTTTGATTTCGGTTTTACAGCTGTAGATGAAAACGAACTAGAGGCAGTACAAAAAGTTACTACTGAAGCCTCCAGTGCATCCGCATCTTTACAAGAGGCCGAAGATAAACTGAATAAGCTATATAATTCTATACTTCCTCTACTAACAAATTTAAAAAAGAATCCAGAAAAAGAATATATACTTTGGCCAAATAGGGTAGAAAAGATAGAACAATTTGAGGATTTAATTACGGAGATTGTTAAATGACAATAGTTTCTAGTGGAGCTTTAGCATTACAAGACTTAGGTACAAATACATCTTCAACTGTTGATAATGTAAGACTTACTACTTCCTTTACAGCAGGTGTTGATGGCTTATTACAAATAAAACGTCAACAAGAAGTTGATGATGGCGTGTTTGTGGATGTTAATGTTTGGCAAGGCGATGCGTATGGATATAATCTTGGAATGTTTAGCATCTATCCTATTCATAACGTGTTTGATCTTGACGTCGGGTCAACTTTTGGTAATGTAAAATATGCATCAGTATCAAACTTTGGGGCTTTAGGAACAACTGGATATTCATCTGCAGACGGCACTTCCAGAACAATCGGGGGTGTATTTTGGGGTCTGCCAGATGCGTCACCAAATAATGTAAGACTATTTATTTTTGCATTAAATGGAACAGGAATAACAAACACAGATACAGCCGCTTGGTCTAAAATAGAAGTTACTACTAACGGTGGTACAACAGTAACAATCAATAGAAGTGATTTATCTTATGACTCATCAGAAAACGGTGACTCATGGTGGTATTTCTCAGGTTCATCTGGAACAGTATATAATGCAATTGGTAGTTTAGGTACACCAAGTAGTAGCGCTTATACTATAAAAGTTATAGGTGGCACTACTTCAGCAACAACAAATAATGGTATCGCAGAAGAA
>Ga0209634_1000168_pt1 | contig 51843 bp, 42 predicted proteins | sample LinPmetageLP40_FD_184043 | JGI IMG/M metagenome (GOLD analysis project Ga0209634, IMG submission 184043) | Marine viral communities from the Pacific Ocean - LP-40 (SPAdes) (version 2) | ecosystem: Environmental > Aquatic > Marine > Oceanic | place: Pacific Ocean | collected 2010-08-26
AAGAATAGATAAATTCTGATAGTAATTCTCAATTGATGATGAGAATATGTTCGCTACAGAGACTCCAGGTTTTAAACTATCATTGATCCTGTCGTATCGGGATTGTCTAAATAGAAACTCTCTCTGTACCTTAAGGTCTGAGATATTCGATTCCATCTGCGTCAAAAGATTTCTTAAGAATATTTGAGACTTATCGATAAATGTAATGATTGCTTCGTAACGATACTCTCCCCTTGTTCTCTCGGACATTTCTTCGTCGATGTATTGATAAGTTTTAATAAGTGGATCGGGAACAATATATAATTGAGACAGCCTGTCTGTTCCAATTAAGGCATTGTTGGAATTGCTGCTGACTTCAATTGTTTTATATGAACCTACGAGTGTTTGATTGTATTTTCTAGTCCCTAGGCGATTTGTTTGAGCGGTGAGTTTGACTTGTTGTCTTCTAATCTCCAATGAGTCCAATTGAATGCTTCTTGAGAATGATTCAAACAACGACTTGGAAACATTGAACATTTTTCTTCCATACTTTGTCTTTGTTAGCACCAAATTTCTAATATCAATGGAGAACATACCAATTGCGTCTGCTGCATTGTTGTAAGATAGTGATAATTCAGACAGTGTTGCTTTCTGTGTAAGATTCATTTCTGACCGCAAACTGTATGAACCCTCTCTCTTGTCGACAATCTTTGTATTGAGAACGACTTCTCTTGTGAGTCTTGGGTGGGGTTTGGATGAATGAAATGATCCAGCCATCCATCGACCGTCAGTGTGTTGGTGGACTGGTCCTGACCATAGGTTTCCACCGGGTTCTTTGTAAATATATGTTGATGTCTCGATTTCATTCTCTACAATTACATTATCAGAGACGATTGGACCATGATAGCTATTTAAAGGGCCGGTAAGGCTTATCCTAAGTGCTTTGGACATTTCCTCGGCGTCTATGTAGGCAAAAGCAAACAAAGTCATTGTAGAGGTGTTTACGGGCTCTAAAAAGGATATCTTCTTTTGATACCTCTTTTCCAAACTGTTAAGTCGAAAACTACCTTTCATTTCTTTTGCTGGGGTTTCGACTATTGTCGTACCAGTCATTAGAGATCCAAGTCCAGGGACTCTAGAGCGTCTTATGTTAATGGGCATGGGGTTGATCAAACCTTCTGATATTTTAGAGATTAGTTGCTCGTTTGACGTAGCAATGACTGCGACCTTTAGATAGTCAAGTATTAGATCGTCATCTGACCATGTGAAGGCTCCACCAGACTCGACGTCCAACATCAGCAGCGATACATCCACCTTAAATGTGCTATCGTCATTATTGTATAATAATATCTTTTCGACATAAACATTTGGAAGGTTCTCGAGACCTACAAGACTATTAGACATTAGCAATCCTCCACGTCTGTTATGTTTGTTCTATAGATGTCAAAATCTGTACCTTCGATGTCTGGACATACAACACTAACATCGACAAGGATATCTTGCGACTTAAGATGTTGGACACCTTTGCATATTTCAGAGTCAGGTATTTGAGAATCTAGCTCAATATTTAACCAGTATTCGACATAATCTTCTGTTAGGGAGATTGAGGCAATGTCGTCATCCATGAGCATTCCATCAATAATGGTCTTTTGCCTAGGTGCGAACTTTAATTTCTTTGGAGTTTCTTCGTTTTCTTCGTAGAGAAACACTTCCATTTCTAGGCCGTCTTTCTGCATAAATCCTTTTTCTTCCAGAATTTTGCATATAATTTGTTCATCAATTAGACTAATATATGTTCCATCTGGTTGTACCGATGAGACGGGGACGTTGGGGGAAACTTCTTGACCTCTGACGGGAGAGTCATTTCTAGTATTCCTAATTTCCATCGTGTATTCTAGAGTCGTATTGACCTGTGGGATTCGCTTAATACTGGTTGTGTCTTGTTCGATGATGGGATCTACATTTGAAATTTCTCCGAGAATAAACGCTACATTCCAACTCGGAGCATCAATAAATGTCCCGTCAGATGTTCCCAATGGTGTTGTGAGGTGATTCATCGCAACTTGACTGTAGGGTCTAGAGGAGTCCTCGGATCTCTCAGAAGTAAAAATGAGGGACTCTGGAGATATCAGATCTCGTTGTGGTCGCAACCTAGGCGTTTCCGCCAAGATTCTGTTTTTAATATTCACTTGGTTTTCAGTATCGCCACCGAATTCAAGATCATAAATGATATCATCATCGAAAAACGTATAGAATTTAGGCATAAGCTTCCCATTAGAGAGAAGCGAACGTCCATATGGTGTTAATTCAATTTTAAGAACATCTTCTTTCTTATTAAAAAACGTCATTCATTTATCCCTTTCCTCTCGCCTTGTTAATTGATGAAGGCTTACGAGCTTTTTTGGACTCTACCTTCTTGATCGACTTCTGTCCTTTATCGTCGTTTTCAATATTTGCAAACGAGATCTCGGCGTCAATCTTAACTAGTTCTACGAGTGAAAAGAAATCATATGGCCAATTGTATGTAATATCTTTGTCTTTCTTACCTGTAACGGCATTTGTAACACCTACAAGTTCCACACCAGAGGTATCATCCGTTGTTCCTTTCTTGGCTACAACCTTGTCAAAATAGTTTGTTTTTGCTCTCTTTTTGACTTTGAATATCATCCATTGAATGTTAGATGGAATACCTTTTCCCTCAGCGTTCTCATCGAGAGTGTTGTTTTTCACAACTGCCCCGTCACCTAAGAGCTCTGCAGACAATAGCTCATGCGATATTGATACCTCTGATTCTTCCATTTTTGTTCCAATTTCTGGTGATAGGTTTTGCCAAATATCCGCAAGGTCTTGTTTTGAGAGAGTGTGTTTGAATTCGAAAATATACATTGCGAATGGATCAATTTCCTCATATCTTACGAAATCCATTGAAGGCGGAAATACATATTTCTGCATCTTTTTGACCATTTGGTAGACTGTATCCCCAGCCTTTGGTGGACCACCAGCGGGGAATTGACCGCCGATCTCACGACGGGATGCGTCTATGCACGAATCAATGTCTGCTCTAGGTATAGAAAAGAACTTTCGAGTTGCAGATTGTCCAACAAATGGAACAGCCACGACACATTCTGATATTTCTTTTTGAGAAGCAATCTCTCCAAGTCTTACTGGTTCTTTTGAAAAACCAACAAGATCTGCTAAGGATGCGATGTTTCTTTGTGTTGATTTGATCCCTAGTGCTCCCTTGAGCCATGTTCTGGGGATTTCACCAACCTGCAAGAATACTCCAATTTTTGGGTCTGCAGGTATTTCTCCATACTGATGCCACATACCGCGTGGTACAGACTCTGCTGCATATAGAGGTTTTTTCACACCTTCTCCATCCATGTCTTCATATTTTTTAAAGTTAAGTATTGGAGTCTCAAACTTGGATTGGATTATCCATCGTGTCTTTCCACGGATCGTATCTGCTGAGGCAACTTCGGATGTTTGACCAGTTTCTTTATTGAAAACTTCCCTAACAGTTCCTTTTCCGAAAAGGTTCACACTTGAATTAAGCTGCATTGCGTTTTCGTTTACATAATATGGATGCTGGATTAAATATTTGGTTTCGAGGGCTTCAGTGGTGTTGGGTGGTCGCAACCATCTTAGGGTTGGAACGGCTGGGTTATTTTTTGTCCCATTTGCGAAGCTGTTAGTTCCGAGGTCGCTACCCCAACCAGCATAATTGTATTGGCCGTTTTGATAGACCGGAGTGTACATTTCAATATCTCCACCATTCTCCTTGATTAAATTATGCCATGGGCCATTTGCATATTTACTATATGAACCAGTATATACTGGGCTGGTGGCGCCTGTGGCGGATCCAGAATAGCCAGTCAAATCTCTTACGGCATCGCCCGTTCCATTCCACCAATGTCTTGTGTAATATGGAAAATTAGAAGCAGAAATCATTATCTCATCTAATGTATATTTTCTTGTCTCTGTCGCTTCGAATATCAAATCGCACCAAGACTCTCCATGGTAGTAGGGTGGAGTATAAGGATAATTTAATCCCCACCATGAACCACATTCACGAAATTCTATTCCTCTATATTCTCCCCATCCATTTCCACCATAAGTGGGTGGACCAAAGGCTGTGGGTCTAGAATACATAGTCAGAGATTCTTTTGTAGAAAATCTTGCCTTAATGTTGGTGGATGCTAATATATCGACATTCTTACCGGTTGCTGGAACAAGGTTCCTATCTTGGTATGTAACAATATCTTGAGGGGGATCAACCAACGTTCCATAAAATCCGCCGATGGAGACATTATCAGCGACCCTACTTCTCTTCATCTTTATTCTCATGGTGTAATAGTTTCCGGAAACAGCGTTTCCAAAATTTGGATCTTGATCTTCTAAGGAAGTTATAGTTTTCATATTTTGATTAGAGATAAAGAATTCTGGTATTTCAGCCAAAATGTTATTAGCCATTTTCCCATAGAGAGTGTCGCCACCGCCGGTCCATTTAGATTTCAGCTCAAGTGGGTGGGGCATACTACCAGTATAAGGAAGTCCGAATGGGTGTGGTTCCTGCAGGATCATTTCTAAATTAGCAATATAGGACTCAGGATCCGCCAAGGCCTCAAAAGGGATCCTCTTTGAATATGCAGAATTAAGATCAAGAAGTGTGCCGGCTCTATCTGATCCTAACCAATAATAATTCTGAAATGGTCCGGACTCAACCATTTTAGGGTCTTGACCCGCGGCGTCCCATTGGCCGTTGTTATTATTGTTACTTGAAGATGCGACGAACGGAAAATCTTCAGGAGTAAAAATTGGAAAATCAACGGCGACACCAGATTTGATTGTATTAAACAGGATTCCTGGTGCGAATAATGGCTCTAGAATAGGCATTATCGACATTCCACCCGTCAGCGGATTAGATTCTTCACCCACCTGCACGGCTCTTATATAATCTTTGTAGCTAGAGGCAAATTGTTTGGCCATCTCTACTGTTCTTTCTGCTGGGAAGAAGCCTTCGTAAGGTAAGAATTTCTTAATTGCTTTACACTTGAGCGTCAATATTTTCTCATCTGCGAAACCTTTATGGTCCTTTTTTATTAAATCAAAATGCTTCAAAAAGTCAGAGTTCGATAATACTTTATAGAAATCAGATTTATTCTCCGTTGTAGTGTTCTCACTTAGTCCACCAGACAATTCAAAAATAGACTTGAGCTCTTGGGTCACACCATTTTTTTCGAATGCTGCAACATGATTGCTTATTTTAAATTCTGGTATGATAGAGTATCCTTTTCCAGAGTTCTTTACTTCTTGAGCAAAATCTAGATAAGAATCATAAAACGGAGCCTTACCAGATTGAGCGGGGGCATCCCAATTCGCAACGCCTTCGAATAATGAAGACGTCATCATCATTGATGCAGAGCCATCTAGTGTCAGAGACGCTGCGGTTAAATGCCCATTGAATGCCGGTGCAGACTCATATGGGTTTGGCGTTCCAAGTGAAGGAAAGGAGGGGTTAAAGTTGGAAAATGTCGACTTGAGAGTGTGGCGCCTTGAATAGCAAATAGATGAAGACAGTATTTGTGCGAAGTCTAGGTTTGAAAATGCAATACTGGAAGATATTGGTGTACGACCCGAGAATGAGTATTCGCCCCTGAATACATGAGAATAGGAATTTTGAAGTATACCCTCTCCGCCGGCACTATCTTGCTTGATGTGACCACCGATACGGTGGTAGACAATTGTTGACCCATCTCCAGTTGGAACTGTTCGTGTGGTAAAGTCCACTGCTGCATCTAATGGCCACATGGATTGCGATGGTATTATCTCTCCAAACCCATTATCCACATTTAGTTGTGATCGGTCATCTCTCGCACTTCTCCAAAATGTGTTAACATAGAAGGTTCTAGATCTTGTCCTATTGAGGTATGCGAATTGCTGCTTTGGCCAAATCGTTTGGCGGTACGTCAAAAGAGAGAACGAGTCAAGCAATGACCCTTCGTCATCGAGGCCTCCGTCTAAATACATATCCTTCAAGGTTTCATAATTCTCATCAGTTTGCAATATTGTATTAAAGTATTCATTGGCTTGTTGGTTTGCAAAAAATGCTGTCTCATTATTGAATGCTGTTTTGATTTCAACTGGTTTCTTTTCAAATATTCCCAACTCTTCATTGTAGATCGCAACTTCACCTATAAGTGAAATCGGTAAGTTACTCGAAATTGTCGGTTCCTTTAAACTGATGATGTTTCCATATTTTGCCTGCTTTGTACCCAACAAGGCACCCGGCTCTTGTACATATGTAAATGTGTTTTTCGCATTCAGGGCTCGAGTCAAGTGGTTCTGAGATGTTCTCATCTGTTTCCACATTGGATACCCATATGGTCCATTTCTGTGGAGGTTTAGTAACACTAGCGTCTTCGAGACGGGAGCCTTCGTAAGAGGCCCAACATTCCCAATGCCCACATTATCTGTATAGAAAAATGCACCTTCTGGATCATATCCAAGAGTATTTCCCCCTATAGCGCCGGAATCGTTGAGGGTTGGCTCATAAATACAAATATTTATTCCAACGAAATCTTTAAAATTAGACATTGCAGTTCCTTTTTAGACTAAATAGTTTATGTATTAAACTTTGCCTTTAGAAGTGTTACTACGATGGTTTTAACATTTCCATCGCAATCTTCAACATAGAAGGTGATGACGATTGATCCAGGGTTGTCTTCGCTATTATCCTTAACTATATTGCTTGGTGGGTCTTGTTCCGAGGTTTGCCAACCGGTGTCTATAGTAACACCAGTGGATGGTACTGATACAATTCGATATTTCAAAGTGTCGTCCTCGCAACAACCAAGGTCTGTGATTTGGACATCCATATTCACTATATCATTTTCGTAGATTTGTCCATTTCCTGTAGTTCCGCTATCGGAGGAGCTAACAGTCAATGTTGTATCAGTTGTGATAGTGTTAGTTGCCCCGTCGAGTAAATCATACACTATTTTGAAGGCTAGTTCATCAAAACAACAAGAGATGTCCGAAATGGACGGAAAGATAATTGCCTCAGTAAAGCCTACAGAGGAACTCATCATACCGTTCTTTGGTGCATAAGTTAAAACCTTTTGATCCGCTTCCCAGTTAGATCCACTGATTGCTGCATTGATCCAAGAATATTGGAAGTCAGAAGCAGGAATCGGAGTGTTGAAGTGCATGTTGTCATACCTCACCGGCGTTGCATCAAGCCCAAGTGAGAAAAAATTCACTGGGTTTGAGGGGATAGTTGGTTGAAATGCAAACTTGATAGCTCCATTTGGAAAGGTAATTTCGGTGTTTCCAGATGCTCCGACAGTGTTTTGGGTTATGAGAACATTATCACCATCTTCAGTCGCTGTGAAGCTAGGGGGATTCATTTTATTGATTTTGATTATAAGTTGATCTCGCATGGCTGCACGAGTATTGGTAATGGTCACTAGACCAAAATCAGTTTGAGTCCCAGCGGTGTATTGACTACTGTTTATGGAAATATTTAAGCCGGCAGTAATCCTAAATGTCGTAGTTACTCCATTTGCATCTGTCAATGTAAACCTATGATTGTCACTAGAACCAATCCCTGTTGGTGAAGTAAGATCTGACTCCTTTACTGTAACAATAAGGATTGAAGCAGGGATTGCAAGTTTAGCAAAGTCAGTTCGGTTTTCAACTTTAGAACCGTTCCTATGTTGCTTATGGAATGAAGCCTCTGCTACATAATCTTCTGATCTGATTACTCCATGTTTGGAATCAATACCAAATTGACCTTGATGTCTTGCTCTTAAGATCCTCAAGCCTTCTCGACGGTTTGAGAATGAATTCACTCTGATTGTATCAACTTCACCAGAACTATCTCCAACCACAGTCAGATTGCGGAAATTTATTGAGTTGTATGCAGAGAATTGTTGTGTTGCAACGTCAAGATATGCAGGAGAGTTAACTTCGGGACCACCGGGTGCAGAGAATTGAGTTCTTATTACGTGGGCAGATCCTGTGGATCTATCTTGTGTTGGTTGGTCGTTGACTCCGAAAGATCCACCTTGGAATGTGTTAGTACCAGAGAAGGTGAAGGCAATAGCACCATCTAGAAAAGTAATTTCTGTATTTCCAGCGGTACCAACAATATTTTGAGTCACAAGAACATCATCACCAGCAGCTGTGGCTGTAAAGCTAGGTGGATCCATTGCATTAATTTTAGTTATAAGTTCATCTCGCATAGCTGCGCGAGTATTCGCAGCGATACCTAGTAGATCAAAATCAGTTTCCACACCTGGTGAATAGGCGAGGTGATTATCTGCAACATCTCCGCCATTTATAATCTTGAATGTTGTTGTTACACCATTTGCATCTGTAAGTGTCCATCTTCGGCTACTGCCGCCTGAGGTGAGAACGGATTCTTTCACTGTGGTGATCGTCATGGTTGCGAAAGTTCCGGAAGTGAACCTGTTACTTACCACGCCACCCGGTTCGTTTACAGCAATGTTACCTTGTGCACTGGCTTTCTGAGCCATCATTGTTGCATAGTTTGTAGTCTCAGGCAATGTGTTCGCAATAGATGTTGGCAAAAGATTACCAGCTCTTTTTAAGAAATACCCTTGATCTCCAAATGTTGAGAACACTTCGTACTCATGTTGGTAGTTTCCGTGAGATACAGAAGATGTGGTTGTTTGAATATTCTTGATATTCAATGGGCGCTTTGCTCGTTCCTCTCGATAAAAGATTGAATATAATCGGTCGCTATCAGGCCATGTTCCAGTGGACGACAATCCATAGTCAGGTGCTGTGAATCCTAATGCTCCATCTTGGTCTCCTTCGATATGCCCATGCGATCCGGAGTTGAGAATAGGATTTCTTCCAATCAAGAGTCGATACTCTTCTGGTCTTGAAAATTCAGAATCCAAATTGTTGGGCACGGCACTGGTGAATGTTCTAGGTTTACCGACACTATTCAAGGCAGTATGTCTAGACTGTCTACCCCCAACCCAATTGCTAGTGAACGGGCCCTGTATTGGTATTTCATTTGTAACGTCTGTTGTATCAGAATGTAGATTCACTACATTTACGCCAACACGAAAACCTGAACCTGAGGTTGCGATATTAACTAAGGAATTATATCCACCACTCACACTACTAGAGACGATATTTCCAATAAACATATCTGATACTTTTCTTCTACTATAGTAATCTAAATCGGGACTTAGGGGAGAATAGCTTGAGCCCACAAAGTCAGTAAACTTACCAATAAGGCCAAATCCGTCATATTTAATTTTTTCATTAGGACCTCGAGTGTCGTTGTTCATGTTTTTCTCGAGGACATTTAGTCCATCGCCTAACCCAGCGCCAAATGTTATAACGTTCTTTGGTGCACCTGAGGGGCCGATTGGGGAATGGAGTTCAATTCCGGACTTAAACAAATCACGATCCTTAGACTCCTCATAATTAATTCCGCCATGGATAGAGGGACTGAAGTCTGTTTCGATAGAATATGGTCTTGAGAATCTTCGGGTTGCATATGCACTCCCAGAGTAAATTCCAGTTGAGGTTGATCCAGAAAGCGTTATTGGATTTGTGAACTCTTGGTCTGTTTGTCGAATAATAACTTCGCGGATGATTTCAGCATCCGTTGTTGCTCTTTCTCTACGCTCACTTTGCCACAAAGAGTTTGAGTCTTGGTCTTCCGTTGGAAGAGGAGCGTGTCCGATTCTCCAATTGTAGTTCAACTCTTGCACTCCACGAGTGGATGCTTCGGTGGATGTAACAGTTGTTAATAAACCAATTTGCCGTTGATATTTGTCTCTTTCGAGAAGATGTGGTTCGATGATATCGGTTACTCCACCAGCAAAGTTAACAGAAGCCGGAATGAGTTGATTTATCATTTCAGAAATGGACTGGTCTATCCACTTGAAGTATGTGAAGAACTTGTCAAAGTCTAATCCAGTGTCTACTCTCTGATAAAACAGTTGCCTTGCTCTGTTCATGTCTTTGTATTCTATTCTATATCTATCAACATGACGCCCAAATAGATTAGAAAACTCTTGAGTTGTTGAGAACAACTTAAGCATCTCCTCCGAGACGGTTGCAGCGGGTGACTTTTCTAGAACAAATAAGTTGTCGCTCACATCTTCGTCTTCTCCGAAGAAGATTTGTCTATCGCCTTTGATGAAGATGTTATTAGAATTGAATGAGGTCTCCGGTAACTCCTTCTTGGTCGCATAGAGAAATTCATTTTCCAAAAATGCAGTTGAAGTTGTTGGGAAGTTATCTCCTTTACCATCGTACTCTCGGCGGATGATGTTGTCAACCCACCCATAGATTGTGTCGGAAGAGCCAGAAGTGGTATCTTCGATGACGAATTCTCCAGAAGAGTCGGAAGTCGTAACGGTATCAAAGTCCCAATTTAAAATGGATAAGTCCATTGTTGGGATTTGGGTGTCGGTAATTGCGAAGGCATTTGAGCCATCTATGGATTTAAAGTTACCATAGTTTAAGACATCTTTGTTGTGTTCTTGAATAGAGCTGTTCGGTAAGTAGTCAAGCCATGCGGAGACTCTACCGAACTCCAAATCAGTCTTGTGAAGCACTGAGCCTGTGAAGTTTTCATAATGTGATGCTGCATAGATCCTCTTTGGTGCTTGAAGATAGGCAGATCCCGTGGCATTATCTACAGTTGTTGTGACCAATACTTCTTCCTTAAGTTCGTCGAAGTTGTGAGATACTGCATATAGTTCAATGTCGTAATCTGGTGTTATGTTTGTGACGTTACCGGCATACGGATAGGTTTGAGGCTTAATTCTTAAAGCGACGTTGAAGTGTTCTTCGTCGTAAACATCGTAGATATAGTCTGACTCTTGATAGATTGTCTCGGTTTGATTCTTTATAACGAACTTCGCATGCTTTGATTCGCTTGAGTCTCGAACAAGATATACTTGGAGATCCCGAGCTTCTGCGAATGTGGATGTACCGCCGCTGAAGTTTGCAGACGACATTGTTGTTACAGGTGCAGAAAATGTTATTACTGTGTTTCCTGTTTGGCCGCTGGTTGCTTGAGTGAGTGATAATACTTGATAAGTATACGATGCTGTTATTTTTCCGGTGTGAACACTGGAAAGATTTATTGTGTCCTTAAAATTTGGCCCCGTATCATACAGACCGCTACCAATGGCGACGGCTGTATTTCCATTCGGCAAGATGCTCCCATTTGATAATGTTTGAGAAAATTCATAAGTAACAGAAGTATTGTCTGTTGATATTATCGTGACTGTCTGTCCATCGTAGTTTGCAATTGACCAACCTTCAGCGCCGGAAGTTGCAAGCATTGCAATTGTTGCTGTTGCTGCGGCTGTACCCGCCTCTGTTGCCCACCATGTATAGTCTGCTGGAAAGTTAGGGGAAGCCTCGTGAAAGCCCATAACGGATGCAGATAGGAATGGCGTTGCGAAGAATCCATTCTCTCCGATTTCTTTCTTGTTGGGCACTACTATATCAGCTTCCATCGTAAACGCAGCTACAGAGGCATTGTTGGAGCCGGAAATGAATGTTCTAGAGCCGCTTTGATACATTGTCCCAGAAAACAGGTCTACACTATTAAGGTTGATGTATTTCTTCTTTACAGATGTTGTTCTATATTTGTCTCCGAGATATTGTGTTCCATTGTCTGTATACTGGTTTAGTTTGATTAGTTCATCATCAATACCGAAGCATCGGATGAGGTTTCTAATTGACTTTTCAGTTCCCTTTGAGTTGTAGATGTTCTCGAGGTTGTTGTAAATGTTTGTGAAGATGAGATTCTTAATTTCATCAATATTGAGGTCGAATTGTCTAGCATCATAATCAACGTCTGAGAATGCCTCGAATACTTCCGATGAAAGAAACATTTCACTCGTTGTGAATCCTTTGCCTTTCAAGAGCTCCTCGGAGAATGGAGATGCTTTATAACTAGATGATAGATATTGCTTATCTTGCAAGCTGTTAAGTGAATCGATTTGGACCTTTAAGGTGTCCATATAGCTTGACATAATGTGAGAGATTTTTCTTAAGTTCTGGTCGCCAATGGCTTGGTCGTCTTCAACGAGCCAATTTGGAAGGGAGCGATAGAATGCTTGACCTCTTCCAGAGTCATAGTCAGATCCACTAAGCGTCATCTCTGCCTCTAGAGAGACAACACTAGGGTGTGTTGAATAAACGATTGGAGTAGGCTTCTCTGTGTAACCAGCTAGCGTAAGAGCTGAGTCTGTTGATCTTGCACTCGTAGTGCTTGAGTAGCCAATCCAAGTTCCGTTTGCCAAGCGGCCTGAATAATCTAAAACATTAGAGTCAATTGAGGTTGTTCCTGTAATTCCTTCATTGAACTTGAGATATACTCCCAAATCCGATGTGGCGTCGTCAGTGTTTGCTCCTCCACCAATGGTGCGGAACCAGTTGAGCTTGATTTGTCTCGAAGTTCTTCGAGTTTTCCAGAAGCGAAACTCATCAAGAGAGGCAGATAATTTACCGCCGTTAGTTGCACCTTGTCCTGAAGAAAATTCTGTTTGTAGTGCGCCGATAAAACCGTCCACTCTCCCAGTAAATGAATTGAAAAAAGTTCCCAATTCAGTTGTTCCAATCTCTTCTCCGTTTTTATACGTACGAATAACAGTTTTGGTTGAAGTATTTTGAACTGAGAAAGCATAGTGATTAAACGATGTTAAATCTGTGAAAGGAATAGATACGTTAGAATCTAAGTTACCAGCCTCTTTGATGGTGAAAATAATGGTTGGATCTGGTGAAGTGTTCCCAGTTATCGAAACAACTATCCTACACTCACTAGTCCCAGTCAATCCGTTCCAGAGGTCCAAAATCACTTCGACTGGTTGATTTACTGTGTCGAAAGATGTCTTTTTAAGCCAAAACTCTATCGTTGCTCCATTATCGAAGTCACAATTGAAATTTTGAGTTCTATTTTTTGCTGCGTCATACTTGGCGGAGTGCTCAAAGTGCTCATCTAAATTAGTAGCAGTGGAATCAATGTGAAGTCCACCATGAACCTCAATGTATTCCGACACAGTGGTGTTAGCAAAATTACCAGTCTTTCCACTAATGTTTGCAGAAGTTCCGAGTACTACATGCCCAGTTGTTTTTGGATATTTGTTGTCGAAGAGCCAGCGCTCCAAGTATGATGACCGCTCTTCAAAGTCAATCTGTTCTGCTTTTGATCCGTCATAAGGGTAGTCTTCATAGATTCTCTTGATGGCTGCTTCATAGTAAAGCTCGGCAGAGCCATAGAATACAAAATTCTTAGGGTCAGCAAAATCGATTGGTGGTAAGTAAGTATCTCTTTTAGCGACAACTTCGTCGATAAAGTCAGTTGATTCTACATCTACTGCTACATCATTGTAGCTTGTTACGGTTTTTCCGAAAAGATTCTTAATACTCATTGTTCACCACTCTAAACTTGTGCTTGAAAGAAAGTTGTTCATACGACTTGGTCGCGACGTTATACAGGGATAGTTCAACTTGATAGGTGTAGTTGGGTTCCAACATTCCTATGTCCAAATCAAAATAGTTCCCTCGAGAATCGTATGATAGCAAAGTCGAGTTGTTTGTTGTGTCGTAGTCAAAGATTGTTTCATCTGTGGCAACTTTAATAATTTTATAATAAAGGCTCTCGAACACTTCAGTTTGAGGTACGGTTGTTGCTGTAGTATAAATGTTTGGGCTCCAATTCTTCTGCCTAATGTAGAGATAGAATCTGCTTGTTTGGTCTTTGTAGTGGAAGCTTCGATTGTTTGATACCGTTACCACTAGATTATTATCGGGTGCAGCAGTGATTGCTGTGGATTGCTTAACGTTGATGGTTCCAGAGTGATATTGGTTTGCGCCTTTGTACCAAACATCATTAAGTGTAGAAGATGTTGTATTGAGGCAAACGCTAGCGGTGTAAATACCGGTCTCAACCCATCCTCCGGTTGCAGGAGTGTCTACACATTGAGTCAGTGCAGTGCTACCTAGAGAGGCATATAAGTCTACATAGATTACCCCCTGTGCGACTGCAGGGATGTCTGCTAGTTGTCCACGGTGATAGTTGTATAGATATAGAGTGTTCAAGTTGTCTGCTGCTGGAGCTAATGATGACGAAGAATAAAAGTTAACTCTATCATCCATCACTTGTGAATTCCATCGAACTTCCAAGACTGGTCTCTTGTGAAAGAATTCGCTTCCCCTTGCGAAGAATCTTTTGGTATAATAAGACCTCTGTTGGGTACCATCAGCTAATGAAGTTGGAAGTTTAACTAGAAAACCATTATTTGGCTTGGTATTGTCTAGCCACAATGCGACTTGAGATGTTACATCCACATTTAAATCTTCTAAACCTGTGTCTAAAAATTGAGTAGCAGTAGGGGATGCGTTTATATCACCACCTTCGGCGGTCCAAGCTGTTGATCCTGAGCGGACAATCCAGTTAGATCCAAAACCTGAAGACAAGTCTGTGTACCCTTCCATGTCCAGTCCCAAACCTTCCTGCCAAGCACCATTTATGCTATTGACGTTTAAATTGTATTCTCTGGGGATTGTCTCTCCATGTTCGGCATTGAACAATCTAAGAAAGTATTTTGCGTTTGAAGGTATTGTCTTGTTGGCTATGTCGGCTTCAATTTGAGTTAGATCAAATTCAACCAAAACTCTAGCCTCTTCAAGTGAAAATCCAGTTGCTGAAGATGAGACTTGTCCATAAATACTGAACACTTCCAATATATCAGAAAGGCCCATACTACCAGAGACACCTCTTGTGGTCAGGGATTCTCCAAATGCATTTGTAATTGTATTGTCTTGTGTAGCGAAATATCTTTTAATCATCGGATTAGGGTCCCCTTAATATCTCTGTTGGGATATTTTAATTCCATAATAGCATTCTTTGGAGTCATAATATATGTTCCATCGGCAGATAGTGCATCGTCAAAGTTAATATTTACTGATGAATAATCTGCTCCACGTTTTTGCAATGCTCGAACGGTCTTAACATCCGCTACGCCTTCAACTTTGCTCAAGATGGAATATAGTCTTGTAATGTAGATTGGCTCTCCGATGTATAATTGGTTTGAAAAATATTGAGTGAGGGCTTCGTTGCATTTTCCAATAATATTGATACCCTTGAATCTTGTGTCTAAAACAACCTTATAATCAAGTCCAAAGTTTACAATCTTAGCGTCGAAAATATCAACTACATCATTGATTGCCTTATATTGAGAGATCCAATTCTTCATGTTAGTCTTCAGGGAGGATCCTGCTGTTACTAGGTTTCCATTTCTATCTTCAGATATAACGTATATGGCCATCCTTCTATTTGCTGAAGAGGGGTCGTTCACTACACTTACTCGTTTGATAATTCCAAATTTGTTTGGCATATTATAAATCATAGATTCATAGTCTTGACGAGTCACTGCTCTTGACTGGGTAGTATAATACCCTTTTGCTCTCTGCTTTAATTCTTCTGTTGTGATTTGTTCAGTTGCTCCAACGATTGGCTCTTCGTTTGTTATCTCGAGAGAACCGATGACGGAATTCTTCTTTGTTTGATCCAAAGTTAATTCACTTGGGAACTTAAAAGTTGCGCGTTGGACTTTAGTGACGGTATTCGAGGAAGCGTTTGCTGAGTTAGAATCGTTCGTCTTCAATATGATCGTTAGCTTTGTCCCAGATGGAGAAAGTCCAAGCTTAGAAGTTCCAACTAATTTTGAAGGATCAAACCTAAAATTAGACACATAAGTCTTTCCATGCATCTGTATGGCTACCTTAGCTGGGTCTACCAAATCTTCTTCATCTGAGTCTTCGGATCCAAAGCCAAACTGGAGATATGTACCAGTGTCGTCTTGTTCCATTACGAATCGTCGGGCTGCTGAAAAGGGTTTTAATATACTTCTTACGCCTTCCGCTGTTGCATTCCTATTCGTAGTCTCTTCGAAGACAACTTCTTGCGATAAATTATCAACTTCGTAATATTTGTTACCATCTGAGTCTACTACAGATATGATCTCGACGACATCGTCTCCGCCAATGCGGACTCTCCTAAATCTTTCAAATGAAGAGTTACTTAGGTTGACGGTTGCTTTAGAAAATAAACCAGAAGATATTTGGCCAAATGCTTTAACTGCGAAAAATGTTGTTGCACCAGTCGCGTTATCAAACCTTGCTGCTACAATATCGTTATTCAATTCCCCAAAGTCAATATCTTCAGTTAAAATGAAATTTCCACCATTAGAACTTGAAAAAGTTGCCCCTTGCTGAAGTACAGGCATGTAAGTCAAATCTGGTGCGGTACCATCTGTGTTCGCAGGTACCATACAAAATAGAGATATTGTACCATAAGTACTTGGTGATCCGGCGTACTTAAAACCTAGAGTTCTTGCGTGTTTTCGGACATTATTGAATTCAATAGCTGTGTCAAGAAATGATTCGTTTGCTTGATAATCCAAATAGAAAGAAAGCACATCTCCTACATAAGCAACGGAATCAATCATTAAAGAGTTGATTGTTGATTTGGAAAAGTCTTTCCACTCATCTGGATAAAATCGCTTTGCATGCTCTATTAGATCTTGTCGAATTGTATCGAAATCTCTACTGGTATATTTGATTGGTGTTTTCTTTTGTTTAGACATATGAGACCCTCGTCAAGAACTAAATAGTTAATCAGGGAAAAGCGATTGCTGTTTAGGACACCTCGACCTCAAAAAGCTCTGGAATACTTAATCCGTTGTATCTGAACCTTAGTTGAACCTTTAATAGTTGAATATCCGAATCGATTTGTATGTTGATTCCGTCAATTTGTACATATGGCATGTAGGTTGCTGACTGGTTTCTTATTTCCCCTTCTAGAAAACCGGTTGATATTGTTGAGTCGTTTTCAAACAAATATGCATGCAAGCCAACGCCGAAGTTTGGATCCCAAACATACTCGCCCTTCCTCGTTAACAATAACATTTTCATGTTCTGCTTAATCGCATTTGTAGTATCCGTATTTGGATGTGAATCGATCCCAGCATTGTTATCGCTGTTCATATTGATTGGAAATATTATCGATAAAGACATTTAATCATCCTCAAATAGTTTCTGGAATTCATTCACACAAGGTTTACCATCTTCATCAAATGGTTTTGCGTCAACAATACGAAGTCTCTGCAGAAAACCTACTCCACCTACATTTAAGTAGAGCTCTGGTATCAAATTCTTTAAGAAGTTTATGTTCGATTGCCTATTTCTTGATGCGCGGCTGCTTTTTGTGTCGTCTTGAGAATTGTAAACAGAACGAAACTGTTTTCTCAACAGTCTCTTTGTATCATTAAATATTCTTTTTTTCCAACCTTGAGATATAAAGAATTGGCGCTCTTCTTCTACTTCTAGCTTGCCGATTGATTCAATAAAATTTTCATATGAATATATTCCAAATAAAGACGTGAAGCTTTTTGTCTTAAATATTTTCTCAAACAAGGTGATGAAACTGTCTTCTTCAGATAATCTATCAACATAGCACTTGATATCCTCTCCCATATTTGGATCTACCAAGTCAAGGTCTTTAATTTCAACATCCATAACATCAAGCTCGTATGTTGAAATGGGAATGTGTTGCAAGTCAACACTATTCTCACCAGACATTACTGATCGAGGTAGGCGCTCGGCTGTTGAATTTAAGTTCGGTGTAAGGCCAAGTGCACTAGATACGCACATCAGAAGTCTAACTCCAAATTTTACGCCGATGGTGCCTTGCAATTTGCCTTCTGATGTCACGAGAGCGTTCCCAAAGTGATCCGATAATCGAGAGTTTTCATCATAAATTGTCCTATTAGACATCATCGATTGAAATTCCGACACTCTCATTACTTGCTCGGTCTCATCCTTGTTAACTATTCTTACATATTTTTCTAGATACATTACGCCTGTTTTCTCTATATCTTCAAGGGTTTTGGATATTGTCCCCAAAGGACTCTTGAGGTCTTGAGATGCGCAATCCAAAATGCTCCCATAGTCAGGCTTACTTGCGCCTTCGACGACTTCCTGTTCCACATTAACAAATCCTGATTTTATGCTTGATTGATCTAATATACCCTCGGTTGACAACATGTACTTTTTAATATCAAAAACGTGCGGACGTGGTCGTAGATTAAGGTTCAACTTCTTAGATAAGACAGTAGTCTCCTTTTGAACCAAAGCGGCTAGAAACACCTCTGCTGCTTCTTGTGTCTCGTGAATTACCGCCACTTTTCGAGCGAGGTTGATCTTGTAACCATTTAAAGTTTTAAAGTTTAGTGTTTCGCCTTGTGGTGTGGTTGCCCACTTATTTCCATATGCGAGGATTCGAGAACCATCGTATAGTTGACTTCTAACTCCATCAGGGAACTGTCCAAGTAACAAATCGGCAAATCTTAGTTTCTCATAATTGTTCTGTGCCTTATTTATGATTCTGGAAGCCTCTTTCATTTCTTCGGTCTCTTCCATGAGACCATCAATTATTTGCCTTTGGACAACTTGGACTGCCTGCTCTAAAAACAAGAGATAATATGCAAGACGAGAAATGCTTGAAAGGAATCCTGCTTCCGACATTTCTCTCTGCATCGCATCGGCGATGGAATTTGTAATTAAAGAATCTACATTTAAATCTGAAAACTGGATTGAACCGAAGACAGGGAAGGTCCTAATCATGAACTCTGTAGCATACATTCTTATTGTTGAAACTACAATACCCTCGATAATTCCATGATTTGCCGGCATAATCTGTCGGTCATATGGGACCTCAAGTCGACACTCTAGAGGTTCACTTAGTCTCTCATCTATCGGAAGGTTTGACTCAACTTGTTTCGCACGTTGAGCTATCTCAGTCATATTCAAGAATCCATTGTCTTTATCTTCACAAGCTTCTAGTTGTGGAATGAAGGTTTTAATGGTTCCAAGCCACCCATTGTATGTCGCAGGTTCAATATAGATCTTGGGAGCCTTGAATCTACCGCCATGAACCACTGGATCGAGAAAAAATACTCTTGGGTTTTCCGTTGCTGACTTACCAAGTATTGAATCTTCCTCATCGTAAGTGTACTTCCATGTACTTTGATCGTTAGGGTCTGCTGTTGGGTCAACATAGACCAAGTCTTCAAACCCAATTGCTTGCTGTTGATCATATCCGAAATTAAACCCAACAGGAGTTGCACCCTTTGGTGTTTCAACAATCGCATTTCGAATAACATTTAAGACATTCATATTCAAATTATCAAACAAAGCAATTACTTTAGAGGCCTTAGGTGGATTTTGAGAGCCGGACTTCTGTTTTAGAAGATTGGAAAAGAGCTTAACTTCATTTGGTGCGACTTCATAGTTTACCATACCCAACTCTTTCTTGTTGAAGGTTTGGTTTCTCTTTGCGTTTAAAGTAACTTCCGAGTCTTCAGATATCTTAATTCCTAGAATCTTTACGGCGTTAGTCTCTCGAACAAATGCTCGCTGTGTTGACTTATTGTTGTGCCTAAGCTTATAGGACAATGTCGATTCAAAATCTGGATTGTCGGAGTCTTGGAACCTCATTCTTAGTTGTGGCTCATCTTTGTTGGTCTTATAGTTGAGAGACAATTCTTTTAATTGGTTCAACATTTGAAGACCTACAGTCTCAGGCAGCATACCTCGTCTAAGATCTTTATCCATTATTTTGTCTTTAATAAATCCGGCATCGTCTTTTCTTTCATCCCACTGCTCTTCCGTATCAACGTAGTTGGCATACAGAAAGGTGCGATCTCCAATAGTAACACGGCGATTGTGTTGTTGGAGGTGGTTTCCTCGGGTGTCTATTAAGATGTTTCCAATCAAAGAGCTTCTTTCTCCTATCAAATCTTCTAGGAATTTAGACTCAATCCTCTTGAAATAGTCATTGAGTAAATCTTGCTTGTCTTGCGCCAGAGATTCATCTTCTGTGATGATAGCAGAAGGATCATTCGCACATGCAGGATCCGCTTGGTTCAATATAGCGTCTAGCGCTTCCCCTAGTAGCCCGTCAGGGCCTCTTTGGAGAATGTCGGCTAAAGAGCCAAGGTTGTCGAGTGCACGTTCGTTAGCCTTATCTATCATCTCATCAGCGGTGGATTCATCTAGTCCATTATCCAAATAGATACTCTTCCTGTTAGAATTCCAAAGGTCAAGCTCGTCTTGAGTTAAACAAATGGCGTCATATATCGGAGCGTCCAAATCTTCGTTGGATTGATTCTTGAGGAAATCTTTTAGATCTGGTGGTATATATTTTCCTATTGATCCAAATGCATCTTTGACATCATCCACATCGCCAAGCAAGTCAGACAGTTCTGGACATCTTGAGTTTACCAAAATGGCAAACTTGGAAGCAGTTTGGTCGTCCATATTGCTTGGAGTGTTTGTTAGTAGGTCTATGATTTCTCTTTTGGACATTGTTCCATTGATTGCTTTAAACAGGCAATCATAAGCAGAGTCAGGAACTGCACCTTTGCCGAGTGCATTACCAAAAGCATTTCTTTGAATGTTGCTTAGTTCATCCTCATCGGCATCTGGGCAGAACGCATCCGCGAATGCCTCGTCTAATCCAGCTGAGGATCCACCAGTGAGTTGTCCTGCTACGAATTGGCCAATCGCATTTAGCGACTTACATAAGGCATTGTCTAAAGTCTCGAATATTTTCAAGAGCAGCATTGTAATAACTTTTGTAATTACAGTTTCCACTGTGTTAACAAATGCATTCCTAAGTTTTGTAAGGAAAAATGCCCTGTCGAAGTTCAATGGAGTCTTAACTTCCTTAATTTTTGATGGCCATGCAAGACCAACGTGACGAGTAGGACCACACACGTCCAAAGACAATGAACCTAGAAAGCTTTTTATTGGAGGATTGAACTGTCCTTGAGTTGAGCACTTAAATATCTGATCTAAAGTGTTGAACACTAAAGTTCCACCGGGAACTTGAGATAGAGAATTTCCAATTTCATCTAGATTCATCACATCGAAAACATACTCTATGTAAGCTTCTACTACTGCTTCTTGGATATTGCCCAATGGCTTACCGAAAGTTCCTTGAGCCTTCTTTTGCTCTTCTAATTGTAAAGTCTTTTCTTCATCCGTCATTTCTTTGAAATCTTTCAACTCGTCAGGAGCTGATGATACTGTGTTTTCAATTTGTTGTTTTAGTTCGTTAATAGAGATCAACATAGCAGCAGGATCAAGAATACCATTGAGCCTAGCTTGTGCTGATGCTAAGGATATGGACTTTTCCCTAAAGACTCTTTTCGTTCCTTCTTGGATTTCCGGTGCGGTGGCGGTTTGTATACTTTGAATTTCCAGCAGATCCATAGCTTTTTTTGCTTTATCGTATTCTATTTGAGCATCTTCCAAGTCAAGCACGGCGGTTACCTTGGCGTCGATAGAGTTATCATAATCCCTCTGCAACTCTTCAATTCTAGTCTCAAGCCTCTCTATTTCCGATTGTCTGCTTTGATTTGCTGCTTCTATGGCAGGATTTTGCGTTGAGAGATATCCCTTATAGGCATTCTTGTTTGCAGCTCCACTATCATAATCATCTTCCCATGGTAAAGGGATGTTTCCGAATTCTGCTTCAAGTTTCTTTCTGAGCTCGGCTTGTTTGTCTGGTGGGAGACCTCCAATGAAGAATCCGAAAACATCCAGATCCATAGCTTGCATTGCTGCTCGGAACATCTTGTCAAAGGCTCGCTCTTTTGTTACTCCGGAGAATAAGCAGCGAATAGCGTTTATTGTGATGGTGTTTAAGTTGCAAATCGACAATCTAGCCAAAAGATCCTTCACATCGCTCAATGACCCTATTTTTTGCTCCATTTTTTTAAAAGATGGTTTCCCAGTCTTTTCATATTCCTCCCAATCGACCAAAGAGGATAGCAAAGTATCGCTCTTGCTAATTTCTTCCATTGCGATCTTATATGCTTTCTTTGTGTATGGGTGAGATTTCGCATTTTTTCTTGCTCGCTTTGCAGTGTTTTTTCTTTGAGTTTTTTCTTTTTTTCTTTGTATTCTTTCGCCGTCGTCACGATTAAGGGTTCGAAGTTTTAAATTCAAAGTTGATCTTTCCATTGTTGATTCTAATTCGCTTTTTTTGATAGTACCTATCATCTTACTGACTTCATCCAACTGTGGTTGAGTTGAGATTCCGGAATCAATGCTTGCCTTAATTACGCTTTCTTCGCCTTCAAGCTTCTCTCTTTCAATTCTCATAAGTGTAATTCGTCTATCTAGTTCTATTATTGCTTGGGCAATTTCTCCAATTTCATCTGGTCTTTCATTTTGAGTATCTTTTAAGGTCTTCCTAGCGGCGTGTCCTTCTCCGTAGCCAAAATCTTTCTCAAACTCTTTCACTTCCGGTTGATTTTCTGTTGAATACAACTCTTCACAAGATGCTGCCGATGAGTATTGGAACGACATAGTCTCCATGAAAGACAATGCTTCATTAAGAATATAATCTCGCAGTTCACCTCCGAACTCTCTAGCGTTCTCTTCGACGCATTTCCCAAGAGAATCTCCGACAGCTTGCATATTTAGGCTTCCATAGTCAACCGTTATAAGTGGATAAGTATATTTCACAAGGAAATCAAGCCATGGCGTGGTTTCTCGTGATTGTAGAGTCATATCTATATTACTTATCTTCGCAATATAATTCAACAATGTTGGGCGTTTGTTGTATTTCTTTTTAAATTTATTAATGCCCTTTCGGAGCTTTTGCTCGTCACAACCTTCTTTCCATGCATACACTGCTTTGATCGTATATGGGTTGCCGTTCGGGCCTGTTTTAAAATCTATACGAACATTGTCTGCATTTAACTTGTTGGCGCTGGGGATATTGGATCTGATATTAACATCATTCTTGGTAGCTAGTTGTTTTAGGTCTGAGTAAAATTGATCCACTTTTGAAGACATTCTGGTGGCATAATAGTCTTTGCCACTTTCCTTGAACTTTAAGAATCCGTCTTGGGTTTGATAAAAATTAGATTGATACTTTCCGAATGTCTGTAGGGATACACTAAGTCTCTTTATTTGCCCGAATAGATTTTCAACTTTGAGAGGAGCAGAATTTTGAGTCTCCAACGCTTCCTCTTCAAGCTCCTCTTTCGAAGGTAGGGTCGGAACCTGATCTATGATAAATGCTGGTATTCCAACATGCACCTTTAATATATTTTCTATTGGATCGATATAGAAGTCGTTGACTTGCGCATAGAGCTCTAGAGCAAATGGGTTTTGAACCTGTGGTGTTGAGGCATTCTTAATTATTGTTTGCTGGAAGTCGAATGGTTCAGAAGGATCAGTCTTTGTGACTGATGCTATTGGGAAATCTTCGCATCTTACGCGATTTCTGTCTACTTGTTGTTCCGACAGTTTGATGAAAGCTCCCTCAAAGGAGTCAAATTGAGAGATTATCTCTTGAGGCGTCCCGATTTCTTCGAGTCCAGGAAAGGTCGCACAGATGATTTGATCCGCTACAAGCTTGCCATACTCTTCTAAGATTAGTACGATTGCAGGGTGAACGAAGCTTAGAAGCAGAAGATCTCTAGAGGAGAAATCTTCCTGTCTTCCTTGAAGATCTCTAAATTCTCTCGCAGTAAACGAATCGCCGAACTTGTTTACTATGATAGTAATTTGGTACTCACACTGCTTCTCGTTTAGATACGGCTCAGCAACCTCAACGAATTCCCAATCTGGTTCAATATAGTTTTGATTGGGTATACATGGAGCGCAAAACTTTTTAAGTGGTGGTGGCTCTAGGGAAGGATCACATACTTCTTTCTGTAAAATTTTAAAATTAGTCTCGGACATCTCATTCTCCTAAGTAAACTGTTGAGCTTAGTATCTTTTCATCAATCGTACCTTCCACGCCGATCTCGGGCATTCCAAAATAAGAATAATCACTAACAATCTTGTTGTATTGTTCCGTTACTGTTATTGTGATATTGTTTATTGTTCTAGGAACTTCTTCTAGAAACTCTGGTACTGCTTCTATGAAGTCTGGAAATGTTACGATTGCCCCTGTTCCAGCGCCTATGTGTTGGTGTTTTGCCATTGCTAGCTTGTATTGTAAAAAAGCAATTTCAAGATTTGTTATCTTTGCGTTCACTTTGTTCATTTGTTCATTAACTTTCTTCAAGTATTTTACCAAGTTAGTTCCTAGAACAGCTGGGTGATGTCTTTCAGATGATGTTGCACCAATCTCAATAACTGGTTTTGCTGGTTCATTTCCCGTCACAAGTCGTTCGCCATTATCGTATTTTGATACTCCAGCAAGTATTCTAACTCTCTCTCGGCCAATGATCAGCGTGTGGTCAGATTTTAACCCGACACCTGACTTAAACTTTGAAGAAGCGTAGACGCCTGCTGTATCAGATTTTGCTGTTGCGAAGTATGCATTCACATCACCACGTTCCGTAAGATAGAGTCTTGCTCCATCTTCGGCAAAGTTAGCTCGCGACTGAGTCTTCCCTGTTTTAATATCTTTTGCGCACGATAAAGATCCTGCGACAATATCAATTGCTTCACACTTGGTTGCACCAGCGCCTCCAAGACCTGTTGCTCTATGTCCATGATTGTCTCTTGTGAGAACAATTCTAGCTCCGGTGTGATCCCCTCTCAAACTTTTCTTTCTAGAAACGACTCTCTCGCAAGAACCAACAGGTGCATACACTGGTAGGAATTCTTTATTGTCTGTCAAGAAAATCCCAACGCAAGCTTCCAATTGATGCTCAAGTATCTCTTCAACTTCTTCTTCTATATTGCATCGGTTTTCGTGAGAGATCGCATTATATGCAGCTTTGTTCGTGTAGGGTATGTTTTTCATTATTGTTTTCCGTATCCTTCTGGGGGTATGATAATCACAAATTTATTTCACTAATTCATATTTATGATATCTTGAATTTTACTTTCGTTTGTTATCTTAATTCCATTTTCATTAAAGTAGGATATAATTGTGCTCAGGTATTTATTTGAACTCCTAGAAGCAGTGGCGTAAATTTTTACGAATTGGTCGAGTTGACCTGTATAGGTAAAAACATATCCGGGTAAAACAGGATCTTTACCGCTGTAGGACTCTTGATTTTGAGCTATCTCTTTACTGTAGTATGGCTTTATGTTCTTTTTCTTACCTAGTGGGTAAGCTCTGTGTTTTCCTGCCGCAACCCTTCTTATATATTTTGCTTGGGCTTTAATTCCGGCCTCTAATGTTGGATAGGCAACGTTTTTGCCACTGTCGGTGTTTCCAATGTTTCCAGGATTGTTGTACCGGTACGATCTAGTTCCTGTTTTTTTCGTTGATGGGTTGTACATTACTCCCCTGTAGTCTTTTCCAAAATTCTTTGCATAGAACCCTTCTTTGATGGCCATGGCGGTTGCTAACAATCTAAGTCCCTTAGGTTCGCTTGCTAAGGCAATATCTCGAGCTGGAATATACTCATTTTTTATTTCATTTGTTAGACTTATTTTCTTATTACTCTTTATTGGGTCATTGGGCCAAACGGATCCTTGAATTACAAGCTGATTGCCCGTTGGATATGGTGGACCATAAGTCTCTTCGGTTTCAGTATCAACGGTGGAGCCTACAGTTGTCGTTGGATTCTGGCTATTTGTATAAGCGGCTTGTGCTGGTCCATCACCTTCTGGTATAACGAACCTTCGAGGATCCCCTTTTCTTTCGCGACTTATCAGTGAGACAATTCCAGCACCCGATTTTGTTGCCAGCCATACATCTCCAGTTTGAGGTAGTTCTTGATCGCTTGACTTCTTCAAGCATGCTTGGAAGTTCAAGTTGCGTAACCTTTCGTACTCGTCAATATTTCTTGCACTTTGTGGAGCGATCAAGTGGTCATGATGTCCGACGGTGGACCTAGCCTTGAAAAAATTATAATTCGCAACGTTTGGAGACAAGTCTGCGGCTTGATCTGATTGTTCAGTTTTTGTCTCGGGATTCTTCGAGCAGTACACTACCACTTCAAATGTCTTATCCAGATCTTCAGAGAAAAGCTTTTCAACTATGCTTTCATTAAAAGCCTCAAGACGGTCAAAAATGTTTTGTATAGACCGAGGGACATACTTTTTTAAAGACACTACTTGTCCTCCGACTCTTGAATTTGATCAAATATCTGAGCAAAGTCTTTGTCGGTCAACTCGTCTGTTTTTTCATTCTTTGATAATAATCCACAAAGCTTCACCAACTGTTCGTTGGAGCGTTGAAGTGTTTCGACATACTTCGCAAGGGTTTGTCCTATGTCTCTATGTCGAGATTGATCTTGTGACAGATAGCGCATAGCATCATCAAGGAGTTCGCGAGTGGTTTCTCGGTCCTCCCTAATGTTCTCTATGGCTTCATCGATGAATTTTTTACTGCTCATGGTAATAATTAGTTCCAGCTTAAATTTCGCCGTTATCCCATTCTTTTCTAAAGTCCCTATATCTAGAGCGCATCTTATTTAGTTGGACGACGATTTGTTTCGTGTTCATCCCCGTGAGCTCTCGGAGGTAAAGATAGATAGCTTTCTTGTTAAATATTTCAATCTCCTCTGCGGAATCAAAGAGTACCAATACGGCGTCGTAAACCTTCTTCTCTGATTCTTTCTGGAAGTCGACTTTCCAAGATCCCATTTCAGCTTTTAAATTAGCCATCATTTCTCGGCGAATTTTAAGGTCTTGGTATGACTGACCTTTATCTGCAAGGTCTCTCTCTAGATCATAATCCACAGACTCAAACGATACTTCTCTTTCAAGTCTCTTCTTGTTCTTCTTTACTTTGTGAATAAACCAATTCTTTGTGACAACAGAAAAGTATGAAAAAGCCTTGTGTCCCTTGTTGGGATCAAACTTCGCAAGAATGGTTACAAGCCAACCCTTACATTCTTCTCGCAAATCGTCAATATCTGGTAACGTTGTGAAACGATAAGTGAATACGATCTTATCAACCATCTGAGAGAATGCAGGTTGAATTAAAGAATTATACAACTCTTCCTTTTTCCTCATCTCATCAGTTGAGCAATATTTAACTATCGCGTCTTCGTGTACCTGCGTAAAGTACATGTTTTTCTTTTTCGGAGCTCTCTTTCTCGACATTTTGATCTTCCTGTTGTTCTTCATATTCTACTGGTTCTGATAGAGATGCTACATCTCCGTATTGGTCTTCTAGGATGATTGATAAGCTTCCAGCGTGATCCATCAAAGCCTTTAGTGTTTCATCTCCATAAAAGGAGTCTAAACTATATACAGCTTTCGTGTGATCTCTGAAACTATTTATTAATTCAATCAAGTCTTCTGCATTGTCTGCTATTGTTGTTAGTCTATATGACTGCTCTCTTACGAGCCAGCCTAAGACATAGTTCATGAAAGCAGAAACTACCAGTGCTATACCAAGCCATACTTCAATCGTCATCGGGCAACTCCACTCTTATCTTTCGTTCTTCCTTCAGGATGGCCCTATTCTCTTCTATAGCGCGTTTTACTTCATCGCCTACCTTACCACCCTTTGAGGTGGTTGGGCGAGCGACATGAGGCATTTGAGGCACTTTACGGATGTTTCTTGATATACAGAATCCACAAGTAAAGTGCTCGTCGTTCATACCATGAACAACGTCAAACACCTCGTCGCAATCTAGACACTTGTAGGTGTATCTAGGCATCCTTGTCAACCTTTACTGTTTCTTTAACTTCGAACGTTGGTGGGTTCATTACAACCAACTGTCCCGAGTCGTCAACTTGAACTTGAAAATCTCGCAGAACGGGAACGATGTCTGTTTGTTCCATGAGTGATTTTTGTAACGCCATCATGATTGCTCCAACGGCTTGATTTGATAATTTATGATCCATAATAATCTCCTATAATTTATAATACCATTATAACACCCTTTTGGTGGGTTGTCAAGTCTTTTTTACCATTTAAAATTATTTTTATAATATTTCACTATAGAAACAATTTCAATGTCAAAGTTTTTGGATGGCAACCAGTCTAAACTCTTTAGCTTGGAATCATCCAAGGCATATCTAACATCCTGTCCTTTACGGACGTGTTGCAAATTAAAGAAAGATGCAATCTTATCACTTGGGATATCTGGGTGAAATGCTTTAACTATTTTCGTTGCAGTATCATAATTCTTCTGCTCTAGGTTACCAGCGACATTAAATACTTCATTGACTCTACCCGATTCTATGATTTTTATCACTGCATGTGCAGTATCAGAGGAGTGAAGCCAGTTTCTCACTGGGTGTCCTTTATCGTGTAAGTTTATTTTTCTATCTAGAGATAGCAGCTTTACTGCGAGTGGTATTAGCTTTTCACAATATTGCCCAATGCCGTAATTGTTTGTAGGTCTCAAAATTATATAATCCAAATCATATGTCCTAGACCATGCAAGGACTAACATGTCTGCGGCTGCTTTCGAGGCAGAATAAGGATTGCTAGGTTTTAAAATATCTGTTTCAATGTGAGAACCTGCTTTGATATCTCCATACACTTCATCGGTACTAAAGTGAAAAAACACTGGTCGTTTAAATACGTTACCATGTTTGTCTTTTATAATGTTTAAGAGATTCTTTACTCCAATCACATTAGATTGCATGAATACATCTGAGTCTCTAATACTATTTTCAACATGTGACTCTGCTGCTATGTTTATTACATAGTCACAGTCAGGTAGGGTTTTGAGATCGCAAATATCTTTTTTCATGAATGTAAAATTCTCATTGGCTGAAAATTCCTGTAGTGCCCAATCATTAGCAGCATAGGTCATCTTATCTATCCCTAGTACTCTCCAGCCTTTGCTCAAACATTGTCTTGTCACATGGTTACCAATAAGGCCCAAACATCCAGTTATCACTATCAACTTCATCTTACCACCTCTACATCTTTGAACAGTGGAAACTCTCTTAGATCTCTATAGGATGGTAGCTCTGGTAGGTCATCTACGTGGTCCGGATAATTCTGCATAAGCATTAGACCTCTTGCGGCTTGTTCGGGAGACATATAGGCATTCCAGCCATTAATCTCAATATCGTCTTCATGATACATCACTTCTCCGCGACCTTCATATCGAGCCTTTCTAAACCATTTAGCCGCTTCTTCGCTATCAGTTAGTATCATGCCTCCCTTTCCTATTTTCAAGTGCTTCTTGATGTGAAAAGATAGACACATTAAAGATCCCGGAATGTACATGTTGCTTGTAAATCTTTTCGCGGCGTCCCAGATAGGATAGGGTTCTAATTGATATATGCCCTTCCAATTATAATCTCTAAAGACTGGAGTACCTCCTGCGTGGAGGATGGATTGGGGTACAGATAAGTATGTCTTGGATGGAATCGTTACATTGTCAACATTATAATATTCGCAACAAAGCAATAGTGCGTCTGTGCAATTATCAGTCGATACTGCATACTGCGAACCACAGTAATCCGCCACGGTCTCTTCAAACATCTTAACTATCTTATATGGGTTGTGTCTCATTGCTTCTCCTATCGTTATAAGTCATTATAGCACATTATTCTTAATTAATCAAGCTTTATTTTTAAATTTTACAAGTAGCTAGTCCGAAACCTGTTTTTCCGTGACCATTGCCGTTATACAACATGAAAAGAGTGTTGTTGTGCTTAAATACAAATGGGTAACATATCATCTCAGAGTCCCATCCGAATTCAGATACATCAATATTGCTTTTTGAATTTTTCCACTCAATCCCATCTATACTATTTGAATACCCAATTCTATAAGGTGTCCCATCGCCGCTTCTATAAGAATACCACATGTGATATTCACTATTTGCTTTGAGGACGGTTGGTCTTGAAAATGCTTGAGCGTTGCCGATTTGCCATGGTACCGATTCGCCTTTAGTATCCCACTTTATAGAGTCTAAAGATTCTGCATAATTTAATACATGTATCATCTCACCATTCTTAGAGGACCATGAAATTGTTGAACCATACCACATCTTATAAATACCCTCATCCTTCAAGACAAATGGATAGGATAGACTGACCTTATCAACATTGTTTTTACCCAAGACCAAACTAACTTCTTTTGTGGAAAGGTTGAACTTTCCTATGTCCCCTCTCCAATGTTGACCTGTTCTATGTTGCCAGCCCATAAATCCTACAAACTTTTCACCATTTGATTCCCAAAGGTTGCCAAGCGTAATTCCATGAGAATAAAAACTGTGTTTATTGCCGAAGGAGATAATTGGTTTCTTGTAATCATTTACAATCTCAAATGTTCTAAAGTTAATATCTACATATGAAACCGAGGACCTATTATCACAATCTCGACCACTATAAAAAACCCTAAAAACGTCACCATCTAAGTGGCTGGCTAACGGGTTGGATGCGTGCGTTATCATTCTTGAGTCACTATTTCTCGATGAATAGATTAATCCTCTTTTTTTCCACTCAAACTGGTTCATAAATTAAACTCCGTGCTTTTTTTCCCAAGCTTTACAGACCTAGCAGGTACATAAACAGATTCTTTCTCTGTATCTTTAGTGATAACTGAGCCTGCACCAATCAAGGTAGATTTTGCAATTCTTACTCCATGGGCAACAGTACTATTTACACCAATGAAACAATTCGATTCCACAATACATTGGCCAGATAATACAACTTGAGAGCTTATAAAATTATGATTCTTAATTTCACCATGATGTCCGATATGATTTCCACTCCACAAAATTACATTGTCACCTATCTTAACAAATGGCTGGATAGTGTTATCTTCAAAAATGAAGCAATTGTCGCCGATGGCGTGTTTTGTCATGTTAGTACACTTCGAACTAACATAAGAAGGAAGATTGTATCCCTTTTCTTTTGCTTCATGATAAATTCTTTCTCGAAGCTTGTTCATATCGGTATAACTTACAGCGACGTGCATGTCGTAATCAGAAGGGGGATATTTATCTTGTATTTCTGAAAACTTAATCATTGGTAGACCCAAGTAGTCTTCAGAAGAAATGTATCCATCATCTTTTGTAAAACAAACCACATCATATTCACTATCATCTGTGAAGTATTGGTGTGCAATTTCTGTATACAATCCTTCGCCGAATAAAATTAATTTTTTACTTTTCATTTCATCTCCCGATTAAAATATTTTATCGTGTCCTCACCTAAATTCATGAACATGTCTATAATGCTTACAAAATGATCAAAACCATTCCACATTTGATTATACTCCGGAAAGCCATCTAAATTGTAATAATTCACCTTAATGGCTTGTGATGTGAATAGATCCTCTTGCATGTAGGATTTTGCAGCTGGACCAGTAAAGTATTCAGTTGCACCTAGGTCTTTGCAAATGTTTACTAATTTTTCCGTCTTGCAACCAATTAGATCAAAATCTCTAGAGTCAATAATTTCTATTTGCAGACCCAACATGTGTATGAATCTCTCTAAAATCTTGCGATTTATGGATGATAAAAATTCTACACCATGCAATTCTTTTAGGTAAATTTCCTCAATTACCTTTCCATAATCAGAAAAAAATGGAGCTTTTCTGTAATTTTCCTTTATCATGTTCCAATGCTTTATGTTCCACTCGGGGTCTTTTATTTTGGCTTCATTAATTTTTTGATGATATTTGCCTTTGGTGTCGACTGGGATTGATAGCCACTTTGGGCCTCCAGTGGTTATGATCTTGTTCCTATTTCTCCAGTCTCTTTTTGTATATTGCATATCATCATATAATACCAAGTGAGTTGCATGTATCATACTGGAGAAATAGCCCTTCCATGGAACATAATTAGATTGTGTAATTATTGCTTTACTTGTCATCACTAAGCCTCTTGAGTCTATATTTTCTAAAGCTAACGACATTATCGAATTCTCTACTGTTGAAGCCAAAAAGTTGATTTAAATCTTTATCGTCGGTTGGGGTCTTCAATATTGATGGATAGTCAATTTGTTGCTTTATGAAAGGCAATGTAAACATATTATTTATGCCGTACCTATCTGAGTTTGAAGTGTTAATTCCAGATTTGTGATAAATCATCGAGTCAAACAGTACCACTGATCCTGCTGAAACGTTCGGAATGTGTGGTTGTTGAGATTCCGGAAAATGATCAAGCCTATGACTTGAAGCTAAAAAATGAGTACCACCAGTATCCAAGTTGTAGTCGTCCAGACAATAGTATAAATTAATTGCTAATGGAGCAGAAGATATAAAATTTTGATGCACTATATCGCGGTGATAAGAAGATTGGTGATGTGACTTTCCTGATCTTACTAGTATTGCATTTTGCAAACTTAAAATCCTATGCTCTCCTAAGATTTTCGTAGTTATGGTTTTTGCAAATGGTCCGCTAAAAAGATTAACAAACAAACCATCATACAAGAATGGAGCTCGTACTGTATCCGCTTCGCCTATCAGCACCATCTCTTCTTCTCCAAATTCAGAAAGTTGAATCTGATATATTTCATCTAATCTATGTTTTAAGCTTAAAATCTGACGGTCACTCAAAATATTCGATAAAACTTGATATCCCAAATTGTAGAATTGATCAAAATTGAAATTTGTCATATCAAGTTTTATCGAAAGAGTAACTTGGATTATCTAACCAAAGTAAGATATCGGATGGTTCGATACAATTCATCATTTTGAATCTATCCCTCTCATATACTCCATATTGATAAAATCTATTGAATGATTTTTCTAACATTGGTCGTCGGAATCCTTTGGATTTGATAATAACACCCATGCCGCCGCCCAACTCTTCAATGGTGGCTACGTGCATATCTTCTCGCTCCTTTAGGCAATACTCCACAACCTTCCAAGCATCTTGACAAGTAGCTTCTTTTGTTCCAACATGCCACTCAATTGTCATATCATATCTCCATGGTAGAGAATCGTGGAGGAATATAATCCCATCATCGCTTAGATGATCAAAAGAGTTACACAGGTCTTTATATACTTGCTCCGCAAAATGATCACCATCAATAAAAATTAAATCCCACTTCTTGTCTTTATTGAATTTCGTTAAACCATTATTTAGATTATTAAAAAAATCATCTGAGGACATACAAAAATCTGGATTTGTTTCTTTTCTCATATCTATAGATGTTTTGTCTCGCATATTCATCAACCGATATGGGGCTCTAGGGTTTTCACTTAGTCCAATCTCCAGATAACTATTTGATTTCCTCATATTTGACACTTGTCTTATGAATGTGCCTCTACAATTTATAATTGATCCTTTTTTTACCATCTTTTTCCCATCCCGACTTCGCTTAATAGTTCATAAATTTGTTTAAAGTTTTTGGACAAATCCCAGACTTGAGAAGACTCTTGTCTTACGCTTTTTGGATTCAACTTTCTTACTTTATCGACTGCCTTGCATAGATCCTCAATATTATTTGCGATGAATCCTGTTTTTTCATGAATGACGTTACACCTAGCTCCAGATGAAAATGTAGTAATTGTAGGAGTACCTAGGGCAGCTGCCTCCCAGATCCCCATTCCACCAGCATCCGACCTGCTTGGATAAAATAACCCTAGGGATTTACCTACAAAATCGCAAAATTTTTCATGATCTTTTATTTCTCCAACCCAATGTGGAAGAGAATCTGCGACACCTGCTATGTCTGGTCCTGCGAACTTAATCTTTATGCCGGTCCTGGATGCAGCTTCTAGTGCAATATCAAAACCCTTTCTATGTTCTAATTTACCGGCAAAGCAAAAATAATCCTCTTTTTCTTCATATAAATTATAATTGTCAAAAATAACTCCAGTCTTAAATACTTTTCCACTGGTATATTTTTGTTTTTGATGTAAATTCCCCAACAAACAATTGGGTGGGACATAGGGACATTCTTCATCGTGGACAAAATTCACAATAGGTAGATTGTCTTTGTGATAATCCCTACTCAACATCTTAAAGTGAGTATTATCAAGTATAACATCATAATTATCCATTGAAATTAACTTTCTGATATCATGCACTGCTGTTATTTCATCTGTAAAATGTAATTGCTTCACACTATCCCACTCTAGCTTGGATGCTGGGTGTAAGATTGTTGTTATTTCGCAACCTTGTTTAACAAACAATTTCAAAAAGTCATAAACATGTCTCCCAAGGCCATTTGATCCAACGTTCAATGTTGGAGCTCTAGGTGTTCCGATTATTAAAATTTTCACTTTGTTTCAATGCCCCACTCATCGACCTCAACATTTGTATCATAAAGACTCTCAATCGCATTGCAAAAACCTTCATAAAGATTTTCGGGGTTGAACTTATCATTCACCAAACCTTGAAGCTCCACTGCTTGAGTCTTATATTCACTCCAGCGCTCATGAACCATTTGAAGGGCCATCTTATACGAACCCTCTTCTGCGAATGCCCATTTAGCATTGTCTTCGATTACACCTTTCCACACTGCTTCTGGTTGCACAGGTCTAACAACATGACTTACGGTGGCAAAATAGTTCCTATCATCATGTTTCAAAAAGTCCATTTGACCAGACCATGGAATAGTAACAATAGGAAGAGCTGTTCGAGCAGCTTCGAACAATGGAAGTCCAAATCCTTCTCCGTGAGCAATGTTCACCAAAGCTTTTACCTTATCATGCTCATAAAGGCCTCTCATTTGCCCCTCAGAGAGATCTCCGTGAAGCAGAGACACAGAACACTTCCGATCAGGGAAACGTCTCAGAAGACCCTTCAAGCGAGCTTCAGTTTGTTCCAAGTCTATACGTGATGATCCTTTGATTGATGTCTTGAGAATTAGTCCTACATCTTTATCTTGAAATTTCTCAACGAACCAAGTGATGGTGTTTTCAAAATTCTTTCGTGGGCCAAATTGTGATACAACCAAAAAGTTGAAGTCATGACGAGGATTGAATCCCAAGATCTCTTCTGATGATTGTGCATGTGGAGTTGTCTCGTGGACTACTTCAATTGGAGTTTGTAGCTTGTATTCTGTTCCAAATTGAAGTAAAGAAGTTGTACCTTTGTATGTTGACTTTGCATGCTCAGAAACAACAAGAATCTTGTCCATCTCATTTCCTTTCTCTAGCCAAGTGGGGGATACTCGGTCTGTTTCAATTCCAGCGGTGAAGCCAATATTTATTGGACACAACTTTTGAAACTCATTTGGTATCGTTACTTGAAGTGAAATGTCTGGTTGGAGATTCTTTTGTTGCAGAAGAATTTGGGTTTCAGCAATTCTAGCATCCATCCACTCTCGCTCTTCATTATTTTCCCAGATCCAGCCAGTTTTGCCCCATGGAATGGGTTGAATATAAATATCAAACAGATCCTCTCTAGATCGCAATGCTCTCATAGCAAAACGAGCCTGCTCTCCATAGCCGCTAGCGGTTAAGACGGGGGCTCTTACAAAAATTTTCTTTTTCATTTGTTCTCCATAAATTTATTAACAAGCCATGAGGACGATTGTGGCTTATCTTTGCCACCGACACCCCAGAGCATTTGAATTCCCAATTCATCACACAGATCCATTTCGGGTGTGTTTTCTTTCTTGCGATCTCCACCGTTTGCGAAGGCGTCTGGTTTCATGCAAGTAATCGCATCGCATGCTGTATTATCTTTGTCATCAAAACCCATCACGTAATCAACAGATGAGAACTCTGAGATGATTTCCAATCTCTCCTTAAAGGTCATAAATACATAACCTTTTTTCCTCATGAGCCATTCATCAGAGTTAAGAGCCACAATAACCTTGCCCCACTTGGAAGCCTCTTTGAACATTCTTATATGTCCAATATGTGGAGGATCGAAACCTCCCGATACCATAATTGTTTTTTTCATTTATTCTCCAATAATTGCTAATTCTAGCGTTGAGTATAAAAATTCTTTTCCGTTAACCAAAACTTTATAAATGTCGAATCCTTGAATATCTCTAGAGATGAGTTCCAGAACAAGAGCTACTTCTTCTTCCGGGGTGGTCACAAGGTTTCCGGGCTTAACATTGTTAATCTCTTTTAACCATCGCATGTTAACATTGTACGTTACCTCATTGTCGTATAGGTCTTCAGATATGTGATGAATATAGCCTTGACTAGACCACAGTTGCATTTGGCCATTATCTGGTGTAATCATTAAGTCGTCTAACCTTCTCATGCTACTTCCTTAAAGACAATTCCGTTGTGACCCTTCCTTGTTTCCCAAGAACCATGTTGTTCATAAATCTTGGACATGAGGTTCACCCATTTTTCTCCAAATTGATTAAAGTTGTAATTATTTTCAACGTGCTTTGCGCCTTTGAGTCCAAGCTCGTGACGTTCTTCAGACGATAAAGCGTACATCTTATCTAACGCTGAATGGAGCTGTTCTTTGGAGATTCTATCTTCGTAGATATAAGGAACCTGTTGAGATCCGATGATCGATTTCGACATGGGATAGATTGGAAAACCAAATGGTCCATCTTGACCCATTACTTGCTCTTGTAATCCACCGGTCATATTAACTATGATTGGAGTTCCACAAGCAAGAGATTCCAATGTTGCCAAGCCGAAGCCTTCTGCGTCAGCAATATTTACCGTGCAATCAGCGATTGTGTATAGGGAATACATTTTATCTAAGCTAATCTTATTGGTTGAAAATACTACTTCTCTATTTTCCATATTAAGTTCTGCGGCGATCTGATTTAGATTTTGACCGTGGACATCAAAAGGATTAGTGTGCATAATCATCTGTGCTTTATCGGACAAGTCTCTTTTGTCTAGCCACTCTTTCCACCACCAAAGTAGAGTTCCTGATTGCTTGCGTCGGGCATTTCTATTATTCCAAAAAACAATGAATTTATCCCTATCTTCAGCTGGGACAATTTGGTTTCTCAAAGACTGTCTCTCTTCTAAAGTGCGAGGATAGAAATATTCTGAATCAACTGCATGAGGAATGTATGATGAACTAGTTTCCGGAGCTACACCTCGAACACATTCATGAGTAACTCTAGAGATTGTAGCGATGTGATCATTTGATTCATAAAACTTCTTATTGAACATCGGCAAAGGCTTATTGTCCCATACATGGTAGTAAACCATTGGAAGTAGTGGTCGGATTTCATTTTCCATATCCCACAGCCATTCATAAAATCTAGGATCAGTCATGAACCATAGAATATCTGGTCTTTCATTTCGAATTACCGAGCGGATCATTTCTTGTGTACCATATCCATCTACAGGGATTATTCTCCAATCTTCTCCATACGGCTCAACAACAGTTGGCGTGTAATCTTTATGTTTCATGGCTCCACCTAAAGATAGAACTTCAAATTTTCCACTCTTCAGTAGAGCTTCAATAACATACTTTGTTTGAGTGCCCACGCCCGAAGGTGACAACGGATGATCGCTCAAGGTCAATACTTTAATTTTCTTCGTCATATTAATTCCTTATCGATTTTTTGGGGCACAAAAAAAGACAACCCCACTTTTCATTACTAATAATACCATATTAGTTGAGGGTTGTCAAGTATTTTTTAATTTATTTTTATTTTTTTTATCTTGTGCAGTGTTCAGTATGATTAAATGGGCATTTCGCACAGGAATTACGATTCTTCACAGTTATACCCCTATTGATCAAAGTGCATGCATCTGTTAGGATTTTTGTGGCGTTTGTTGTTTTCTTCGGACCAGATGTTACTCGGAAGATTTCAACATTATCTTTTTTCGCTGTTCTCTTTAAAAGTCCGAAATATGTCTCAACCATCTTTGGATCAACGTCATGTTTTTCACAAAAGAACTTTTTATAAAGCGTCAACTGATATGTAGTCATTGGTTCGCTTTTGCGCTTCATGTCCCAACCCCAAGAGCAAGACTTCCAGTCAATAATGTGATACTTCCCATCAGGTGTCTTGATAACAAGGTCAATGAAGCCTTTGAGGTAACGTGTGAACTCAAGCTCTTGTATTGGCTCGTAAATGTCTTCTTCCGAAGAGTATACCTCATAGCCCGGAAACATCTCTTGGAGAGCAGGAAAGACCTTGTGGAAGATCTCGCGGCTTTGTTCGCGCATCTCCACTATCATTTTACTCTTTGGCTTTTCGTCTAGATTCTTCAACTCTTCTAAAAACGCTATATCAAAGTATTCTGCGTAATTTTCTGGTTCTAGATTGCCCAGTGCTGATTGTTCGCATACTGCGTGGATGGCTGATCCGAATGCTGTGTAAATGTTGCCTGTAAAGCCTTTGAGCTTGTCTAGGTATTGAAGCTTCCATTTGTATGGACACTCCGTAAAGATTTTTAATTCTGAATAAGAAATGTGTTGTTTTGTCATATATCCTCCGTGTATTTATAATGTAACACGGTGAGGATATCTTGTCAAGTATTATTTCTTATTTTTTCTATTTTTGCGTTTCTTGCAGCAATGTCTTTATTGGCTTTGTCTCTAGTGTCATCGACATCTTTATCCATCGCAGCCATTTCTTCAAAATGCTTTTGTTGGGCCCAAATTGTTTTCAGGTTTCCATACATATACGTTTTTGAAAAATCTTTATAAATCTCTGGTATTTCTGTATCTGGTTTTTGCTCCAGTGTTTTGATTAGAAAATACGCTATTTTTTCAACATACTCAATAGAAAAAATTGAAAAATCGTATAAGGCTTTTGTTGCAGCGTCAGGATCCTTTGCAAGATTTTTGAAGGCATCATTTTTTACTTTCTTTAGTCTGTTTTGTTCTGCCTTAGTCCTTTCTAAAAAAATGCTCATCTTTTTGTAGAGACCAGGTGACCCATATTTTGAGAATTTAGCTTTTGAAAGAGATGCTTCTAATTTCTTATGTGTTTGCAAGGCTTCTTCTAATTCTTTATTGATACTCTCCATTGCTTTTTTTGGATCATCATGATTTTTATAATCTGTATAAACTGATTTGTATTTTCTTTGAAAATCTTGTTCTAGAACGTTTTGCAACTCTTCTTTGATAATTCTTCTTAGTGTTTCATTGTTGATCTTCATCTTTAAGTTCCTTTATTAATAATGCGAGAGTACGATATAAAACAGGACACATCTGCTTTAAATCACTTGTTTCACCAATAAATAGTTCCTCAAAGCCTTTTGCCCAATATTCACTTATCGACGTAGCAGCATAAGCAGAAGGAAAGATATTAACACAAATCTGATTGAGTGCGTCATATCCGACGTCACGGTAAAGAAACTCATCAATGGACCTATCGTACTCGAAGTTAATATTAAAATCAGCAGGTACTTCATATTTCTGTGATAGCAGTGCGGACAATCTTTTTCGTTTTGCGACAAATTCTCTTTGTAATGCTCCTGATCCATAAATGTACTCCTGATTGTACTGTTCGACGGCATGGGATATTTCATGAATAATATCTTCAATCATATCCATTTCATCATCTTGTTCATTTGTAACATAGATCGCATCGTTTTCATAGAATGCATTGATGTCCCTTTCTTTCATTTCTGGGAATTGACCTACATAAATCATTTCAATACTCTGGGTCAAATAAAAGGGCACTCTTGCGGATATATAATTCAAGACGAATTCGAAGTCTACATTTTCTGTGATCTTATCTTTTATAATTATGGTTACACCATTAAGATTAAACATATCTTTCATTCTCCGACCTTTTTTTGCCGACTCGGTTATCCACATGAGTGTCTCCTTTTATTTAATTATAGCACACATCTCATGCTTTGTCAAAGAAGTTTTGAAGCTTCTGTCGCTAATTTCGATCTCTCGCCTTTCTTAAAGGTGATATGACCAGATAATGGAGACTCTTTGAACTTCTCAATCGCATAAGTCAAACCGTTAGATGTTTCGTTAGTGTAGACGTTATCAATCTGTTCGATGTCTCCAGTTAAAACAATCTTTGTGTTCTCGCCGATACGAGTAAGAATGGTCTTTACTTCGTGAGCTGTGAGATTTTGTGCTTCGTCAATAATGACGTAAGCATTTGAAATGGAGCGTCCACGAATATAGGTGATAGCATCAATCTCAATTACGCCTTTCTCAAGATAGAGATCAAGCATTGTTCGATCAGATCCCATGATGTATTGCATGTTATCAAAGATAGGCTTCATCCAAGGAGCCATCTTTTCCTCCATTGTTCCAGGCAAGAAACCAATGTCTTTGCCCAATGGTTGGACCGGTCTCGAAATGATGATGCGATTATAACGTCCCTTCTCGAGCCCTAGAACTTGTTCTAAGCCTGCGGCCATCGCCATGAGGGTCTTACCACTACCAGCACGTCCAATCATGCTTACAAAGGGAATGTCGTCGTTCATAAGCATGTCTAAGCCACACTTTTGTTCTTTGTTTCTTGGTTTGATTCCCCAAGAGAAAGTATCATCTCTTCGAGCAATTGGCTTAATGGGATTGCTCCAACCGGAAAATCTAGCAATTGCTGTTTTCTTTTCATTCTCTGTTGACACAAGCATGACGTATTGATTTAGATACAACACAATGCCTTGCTCCAACGAATCTTCTTCGTAGAGCCAAACGTCTTGATTGTCGTAGAATTCTTCAACCATAAAGTCGTCAACAAGAAATCTTGTAAACCCCTGATAGATCACATCGCGAGATGCGACTACTTGAGATGAGACATAATCTTCCGTCAACAACCCAAGAGCATCTGCGATAACTCGCATGTTAACATCTTGAGATATAACTATGGTCTTTCGCTTTGGGCTCTCAGCTTTAATTGCTAAGGCTGCTGCGAGGATTAAGTTGTCCGAGGACTTATGTGAGAGTCCCTTTGGGAGCTCCTCTAGTGCACCCTCGCCCGCTTTAACAAAGCGGAGCACTCCTAACCCCTTACCAAGTCTAACGCCCTTTGAGAGGCTTCCAGAGACCCTTAAAGCGTCAAATCGTCTAATAGCTTGTCGTGCATGAAACCCAACGGAGTCTTGTCGTGTCTTATGCTTATCTAATTCTTCCAAGACCTTGATTGGTACAAACAGGTCATTATTTTCAAACTTCTCGAAGCAGTCGCTATCCGAAAGAAATACGTTTGTATCGATGATTAAGTTTTTTTTTGCCATGATGGCTCCTTGGTGTTAGTGGTTGTAGTGCTCGTTGAGCATTTTTTCAATTATTGGTCTGAGAGCTTCTTCTATGTCCAACTTTGATCCTAGTGGTTCGAACTTGCCCTTCAATTCTTCATAGTGTTTCCTGACCATCAAAACCAGAGATTTCAACTCTTTATCATCTAAATTTTTCATAATCCACTCTCTTTCTGGTGCTGTTAGTTTCCATCTTGGGATTTTTTTGATGAGGTTGTTTCTAAATTTATTCGCATAGAACTTACCAAATGATTCTGTGGCTTCTTGCAGCATGCCTTCCGACTCCATTGAGTTCATTAATATAAAGATTACCTTTGATAGCAAACCTAATACTTTCTGATCATATAACTTCGTATCAGCTTCCTTGTTCTTTTGCAGGAGCGAGTCTCTAATTGGGGAGATTATTTCTCCGATTTTTCCAGATTTTACTTTTTTGATAAAATCCTTACCTGCGTTGATTTCTCCCTTGTATATATCTTTCTCATCTTGATCTTCCCGATCACTACTTGAATCAATACTCGGAAAAACATCATCATCTTCGCCCTTATTGAGCGCATCAGGTTCAGGAACCTCATCTTCTTTTGCTTTCATGGCGTTTTCGAAACCCTTCCTTAGGAGTTCAGTGGCCTTTTCTTTATCTGATAGTTTATTAAATTGATAAACTTCATCTTTTTCAAAGTGCATCTCCAAGAAGCTCTTCACTGAGTCAGGTGTTGAGAAATAGTCCCTTAAAGAATCTAACTCTTCTTTCTTGAAGCTCTTTCCTAATGATTTTCCAAACTTCTTACTATCTTTTCCACCAAGCATCGTAAAGACTTGTCCAATGTTCTCATTCAATACACCAGTTCGTTTAATGAATGTTGCAAACCTACTGAGTAATTTATTTATTTCAGGTGATGACTTTTTTGATGAATCTGAACTATCGTCAGTAGCATCTCCAAATGGATCTTCGCTTGAATCAACATCATCTGGGTCAGATTGTTGTTTGACTGGTCTGGTTTGATTAGGAAGTTCGATGATGCTGGTAAATTCCTCAGCAGAGTCTTCACCAATATCTTCTTTGATTCTTAAGGTGGTTTTCAAATATTTCACGATGTTTTCAAAGTCGCTTCTCATTATCTCTTCGACTATATCTTGTTGAGACTTTTCTAGATCCGTGAATGCTTGAAGTACCTTCTTCTTATCAGTTTGAATTTCAGTACCCAATTTTTTTAATGTTGGAATAGAGACCTCATTGATTCCCCTGATTCTTATAAGATTATTGCCAAACATACCAACGGCTACTTGTTGATCATTGCTTAAATTGGGGTACCAACCAGCAATTTCTTTAATATCTTCTATTATCTCCTCTTGAACATCTTCCGGAACTTCAGTCTGTTCTATGTCTGTGGCAAAAATATCCAAAAACTTTTCTCCGAGCCAATTAAAGGAATCTCCAAGCTTGCTCTTCAGAGAATCAATTACGTCGTCCCCTAGGGGCTTGACTCGAGATTGCTCATCATCTTGTGAAGGTTCTTCGTCCGTTAACGGCTGATTATCTGGGTTCTGCTTTGCTGCTTCGATGTACTTCTGCATGAATTCTCTATCAATCAAAGACGGTACTTTGAACATGCTTTCGATAGAATTAGATATCATAACCAAGTTTCCAATTGCTTGTTGCAAATTGGACTCAGAAACTTTTTGCGTCTTTGTGATTGTGACGATGTCGCGGATCGTTTCAATGAAGGGTGCGATAATAGCCACCATAGATTCGTGAGCAGCGCCCAAGGTCATCACTCCACCGCTAGATGTTATAATGTTGGATGGAAAATAGCTCATGAAAGTTTCTTGACCCATTACGTAATCCTTCAACTCTTTGGCTCCGGCTTTTGCCTCTTCAGCATTATTGCTGGACAGAGAAACTTTGAGACCTTTTAAATATTGTCTCCTCATTTCATTGTAAACTTTCTCAACTTCAGCGATTCGAACTTTTCTATCGCTTCCGGTTGCTTCTTGCAAATCAACTGAGTCTTGACCTGCTTGTGCTCCGTCAGCTTTGAGTTGATCTTTTTGGCTTTGGACTTCAATGTCGATGACCTTTGTCAAGTGAGCAATTGATTGCTGTACAACTTTTAATTTAGCGTCCATTGCTCTCTTTAATGTTGAACCGTCGAATCTTGGATCAACGGAAGATGATGTCGAATACTTTTTGTATTGACCAATATCTGTTTTCAATGAACGTAGAAGGTCAACCATTGCTTCCAAGTCTTGTCTCATGAGACTTGTTGACTTTGGAGAGAATTTAATCTCCTTGTCTTCATTGTCTTTGCCGCCGAACATTCCAAAAATCTCATTGATGACTTGTTCTTCCAGAGATTCTGGAAGAACTGCGGTGGTAGTCTCCGTCTCTTCATCATCAGCAGATGTATCTGTCTTAGGTGGATTTGCTTCCTTCTCAGCTGCCGCTGGAGGTGCGGCAGGCTGTTCCTTTTGTTTTACTTGAGTCTTCTCTCTCGACAAAGAAAGTTCTTCTCCACCGGCTCCACCTGTGGTGATTTGCCCAAGAACATCAATCATTCCATATAGCATTGATGCTTGATTCTTTAATAAGAATTGTCGCATAAAGCTTGAGTATTCCCGACTCTTTCCGAAGAAGATGTCGAGAGTTGTGGCCCAAGCGGCATCCATCTCTTCTGTTGCGAGAGGGCTTTGATCGCCATCTGCAGCTGGGTCTACTTCTGGGGTATTTTGGATTACGTCTTGAACCACTTCCTTGGTTACGAGACGAACTTGTTCTTTATTTGGGTCTTCGCCAATCGTTATGGAATCAGGAATTGCGATTTGGCCGCTATCAATTAGTGTTTGAATTCCAGCCAATGTTGCTTTGAGTCTAGGGTCGAGACCTTTAATTTTAGATCTTTTTTTAATAGAATTTTTAATATCTTTACTGACAAACTCTGGGCCTTTCTTGTCGGACCAAAAATCAGTAAATGCTCCATATCTTTCTAGTAGATAATTCAGCGGCTCAGCGTCTGGGTCTGTTTCTTCATTCAGTGCCTTGCTTTGTCTCGACATGATGTACCATCCGCCAAAGACTTGCAAGTCTTTTTCGGTTATTGACTTTAAAACATCACTATTCGCAGCATTAGTTGTGAACAATTCAACGTATTGCTCTTCTTTCAAACCATCTTTATCCACGGATGCGTCGGTTGGCTCTTGGATTTTGACGAGAGGTTGAATGAAGGAACGATTGAATTCTTCTTCGGTTGTGGGAATTGCTTGTGGGAAGTCCATTTCTGGAGGTTGGAAATCCGGCTGTTTATCCATCATGTTATTTAAGAATTCGCTGTATCCCATTACCGTTGCGGCAAGATTTGCTGCTTCTTCAGCAACTTCACCTTTGTTGTCTTCGGTTGCTTTGTTTTTTAACTCTTCGATTCGTTTGGCAAAATAACCATTGTCGAACAGGCCTTTTGCTTGGGCCATCTTGGAGTCTATTTCTCCTTTGACTCCCCAGAAAGCCCTAAATGCATCTGCAGATGCTAGCGAATACTTAATTTGGTCAATGGTTGTGGCATCTGTAACCTTTGCTCTTGCTGCTGATTTGGCGTTTTTCCAACCGGGAGCAGCTGGAGGTTGTGGTAGAGTTTCTTCTTCGGGTGCTTCTGATGGAGGCTCTTCCTCAACTGGTGGGGAGGAAGACGGACTTTCTTTATCTTTAGCAACTGCAGCTTGGACTGCTTTTTGAGCTATTGCTAATTCTCCACTATTACTAGTAGTTACATCTCTAGAGATGCCCTTAAGCTCATCATCATTTTGTGCTGCAGAAATCTTGTTTGTTGCATCTTTAATGTTTTTAGCTACTGTGTCTGCAGCCATCGATACGTAATCATCGTCATCTTCTGTTGATGTCTTCGAAGCGGCAACTCCAAGAGATTTTAGATATGCGATTTGTGCTTCGATCTTATCGATTCTTTCCTGTTCTTCCTTTTTGAAGGTTTTTGCTTGAGCCATCACCCCTCTTTCGCTGGATTGTGCTGGCTTATCTCCATCCACCTTTGCTTGTATAAATCTTTCTTTTGCTTTTAAGTAGTCGCTCTGGAAAGCCTTGAGGTGATCTTGTGCCAAATTCAAAGAGACTTGCAACTCTTTCATTTCAGCTTCGTTCTCTCGAGCTTGGACTGTTTCTATGTCGGTAAATCCGGATTCTTCTTCGTTCTCTCGCATGATTTCTTCGGAGATAACTTTCTTCAATGTTGACGCGTCAAATTGTCGAGACTCAAATAAGGATTTGATGTCTTTGTGTTGAAATAGTAATTTCGCTAATTCTTTTTTGTTCATTTTATTTCTCCAATGTTTTTTTAAATATTTCAGTGAGCTCCAAGTCCGTACCAGCAACGCTAGGATTTTGACTTAAAGCAACACTAAGTGCGGCGGATTTCATTTCCTTAGACATTGTAGATTCTCCCAAATAATGCTGTAATTAGTTTACTTATCTACAATGTCTAGTCCCATTTTACTAATTTTAGACATGTTTTTAATCATTTCACCTAAACTTGGGTCAATTCCAATGAGCCAACCCATTATGCACACATTCGCCATCTCTTCATTTGAGAAACCAGCAGCCGCTGCGCCTTGGGAAGCCTTAAGCAAATAGTCGAAAGCCTCAGCAAACTTTGGGTCTTCTTGACAACGTTCTATAATCTTATCCATTAATTCTTCATTCATTTTAATTCTCCTAAATATTTTCCCCATGTTTGAGGTGTTTTTTTTGATCCATGTTTTCTCATCATCCAAGCTGGAGAAGACCATAATCTCCAGTTTGGCTCCTGTGGTGTTCGCATTATATCCATATACGCCTCAGAAGGCGTTTTATCACCTTTCTTTTGATTACAAGCCACGCAACACGTCGCAAGGTTTCCCCAGCTCTTAGGACCCCCTCTTGACTTCGGAGTCACATGATCCAATGTAAGTTGATGTTTCATAAATCCATTCCCGCAATATTGACATTCATAATCATCTCTAAAAAATATAGTCTTCCTCGATGGAGGTACTTTGAAACCTTGTTTCCTGATATAGCTATTCAAAACAACGACACTTGGAAAACAAAAAAGGGCACAAGCCAAATGAGGGTAATCCTCAACGACTCGCGCCCTACCGGAGAACACCAATGAAAAACCTTTATATGCATCGACAATCGCAATTGGTTGCCAAGATGCGTCTAACTTTAGCGTGTATAAATTGTTCACATTTTTAACTAGTTCTTAGTTAATAGTTTCGAAGCTGCACCTTCCTGTGGAATTCTTGAATTGACGATATCGCAAAGAGAGAAGTTATCAACAAACGACTTAAGTTCCCCAAAAGCCTTTTTAAAGTCAGGTTCCATTGTAACCTCTGTTTTTCCACCATGACCATGGATTGCGTGGACCTCGCCAATATTATCGTATACTGTAACTGTTGGATGTTCAGATAGCCAAGTTACTGCTACCTTTCCATTGTCGAAGATAAAGCCTTGAGCTACCCTACCGGTACCTGATACTCCGGACTCATCTTGCGTTCTGTTTAAATAAAATATTTTCATAATCAAATCCATTCCATATCATCATCAGACTCTTCTTCGTCCGAATACTCCACGGGAGCAGGTTGGGAAAATTCGTCTTGTATCTCACCTTCTTTTAAATAGTCATCTTGGACCAATTGATGCATATTGGCTATAAAATCAAGAACAACCATGATTCCATCATAACAAGAGTCTTCTAAAGGTTCAAATGTTAAAACTGATTCTTCAACTCTAATAATCAAAGATAACTCAGTACGTACATAAACATTTACTTCCTCATCGTCTTCAGTGTCAGCATCGAAATCTTCCTTGCTTCTAATAAAGTGAACTAGGCGTTGTGTATAATAACGATCCTCATCTGGGCCTGATAATCTTAAATTGATACCAAACTTTAGCATGTCGTCAAATCTTCCGTCCATTCTACTCTCCTTGTATTTGCTTTGTGATTTCATTTATGATGCCCACAGTTTCTTTTGGACCTGTCGTATTGAAAGATCGAGGCTCGCATGCTTTATGGATCTCATAATCATTTCCATTGGGAGATAGAGCTCGATCGCCAACAAACCAAACATTGCGACCGTTAAAATAGCGAAGAGCAAATGTCTTATCCCATCCAGTTGGATATATGTCAAATGAAGTATCGCCGCCGAGTTTAACTATGATATTATCAAGTTCTGCAGAGGTAAGTTCTCTACGAATCTCATATAAATTTCTTTTTCTGAAGTTGAACTTTCTATCATAACTCATAAACTTGCTTCTTTCTTCACTATTCGCATTGCGTCCTGATGGTGACCAATTGATCATAGATCCTCGAGCAGAAATAAAATGTCCCGCTAAAGGAATATCAAGTTCTGATGCTTTCAACTGTTTGACTACGAGAATTTCCATCAATCTTCTCCAAGCAACTTTTCCAAGTTTTTGTTGCATTGAAACTTCCTTAGTAAGTTCAAAATCCTGTGTTGAGAGTTTTGGAGGAGCATAATATTTTGTTCCATTGCAGGGTAGAAGGTGGAGACAGTAACGAATAGAACTATTCAATAGGGGACTCAACTGTTCTTTTAGATAATCAAAATCAGAACCTGTGACAATGCCGATATCGGCATATTGACTCAATTCTTTTAGAGAGGAGGACAAAATAGTAGAATCAAATTTTTGTCTAGATTCTGTTAAGGTCCCATCCATATCAAATAAAACGATGTTCTTATTCATTACTGCTCCGGCTTCAAAATGTGTGTGTTTGTTTGTGTACTACTATTATACCACATTCTGAACGGACTGTCAACCGTAATACGTAAGTTTTTTAAAAAATATGAAAAACGAGAAAAATCTGAGCATATTTTATTTATATATATAATAATATAATACTACTCTAATATTCTTCTTTAGTATTCTTTATAGTATTTCTTGTATAAATCAATAAAGTAATCATAAGGAACACCTAATACAGAAGCCATATCTGCTTTAGTACTACAACATGTTCTTACAAATAACATACAAGCATCTCTACAGACATTGGGCATTGTATACCACAAAGGAAAGTTATATAACTTACCTCTCATCATCTTGGAGCTTTGTTCTAACTTTATAGCTATCAACTCTTCCAAAGTTAAATCAGAAACAATGTTTAGAAAACCCTCATTAATTCGACCTTCTTCTCTCATAGATAAAATAAATGATTTTTTTTCTTGTGTTTCCCTTGACAAAGCTGTTCCAGTATGTTATATTATAAGAGTGTAGTGTAAGTTTGTTGTGTTATTTTTAGGAGGATATTTTTTATGTTGGATCTTCAATATCTGGCTGTTCGGGGTTGGAGGAGAGTTCTTCTTCATACTTGTCAAGTAACAATTTGTTATTATACAATCCCCATTTTTTGAACATTTCTTGATCTTCTGGATTATTCAAATCCAAGTAAGCATCCGAGAAATATGATTGAACTAGATTGAATGCATCAAAAGCTTGGTTTCTTCCAGTCATGTCTCCTTCAAGACCGCCTGAGAACTCTTTTCTTTTTTCTTCATCATCTGATTTCTTTGCAAAATCTTTTTCTGCTTGAGTTTTGTTTTTGATTCTTTCTTTCTCATCCTCATCTTTCAAATCATCAGAGACGACATCAACTTCCTCTCCATCTTCTTCGATATCAATTTCGATTTCTTTTAGAATACTCTCGAGAATTGATTCTTGAAGATTCTCTAGATCGTTTAGTCCATCCTCAATAGCATTGCCCATCTCATCAGAAGTAACATCCTCTGGTGGAGCTTCTATTTCTGTTGCAGCTGCAGCAACAGCCGCAGTATCAATATCTTCAGCCTTTTTTCCTTGAGCACTGAGTGCATCAAGTTCATCGAAGAGTCTCACCATCGCATTTAGGAAGTGACTACTAAAAGAATCTCTTTGCTCATCGGCAGTGGTTAGTTGTTGATACTTTGCCTTAATTGATGGTTTAGCTTTTCTTAAGGCATCACGCAATTTATTTATACCGGTATTTGGATGAGGGTTAGCCATGTCCTTTGCTTCGTAAAGAGTTTCTAAGATCATTGTATCTTTAGTCTCTCTAATTAAAGAACGGACCCATTGTCTGACCTGCTTTTCTTCGTTTCGTTGTTCAACAATTGGCTTAACCAAGTTGTCTCTGACAAACTCTCTAAGTAAGGTTTCTTCTTTGCGATTCATTATCTGATCCTTTTGTTTTTCAAAAATATTTTTTTAGCTTTAGAGATTTTTCTAATTGCTTCTCTAAGTTTGTCTGGAGTACTGGTGCCTTCTTCCATCTTTTCACACTTGCATTCTTCGGGCTCGCACTTTGCACATTCCTTACCTTCACTAACATCATCATCTCTCTTATGTGAGCCACAATTAGATTCGTCAAGTTCTTCGTTTGTAGAATTGATTATTGCTTTTTGCAGACCATCATCTAAATCCTTTTGCCCACCTTTTAGTTTGGGATCATCATCATATTCAGAAGTCTTATCTTCTTTTAAGATTCCGAACTTTTTCATGAGAAGTCCGTTTAATTCGTTATTTTTCCATTCTTTAAGTGACATGTTTTCATTTTCCTTATTGTATTTTTTAGTATCTTCATACTCTCTCATCGTAGCATTGCCTTCCAGCATAGCTTCGTGTTCTATATCTTTTAAGTCATCGTTTCGTAAATAGTATCCCGGTCCGTTATAACCACCGGTGTCCAATCGATCCTCTAAATTTTGCCTATGATGTATTAACTCGTGAGCAATTGACCTCAACATGTCTTTCGGATGTCTCCCATCAACGAATATATGTATTTCAAGGCTCTGAGGGTCATAGTAAGCCGTTTTACCAAGTACATTAGACTGATTACTAGGTTCGGAGTCAAAAACCATTGTAGGTGCCCTCTTGAACCCGTATTTGGACGCAAAAAAGTCGTACATTTCATGTATATGAGCCTCAAGGTCACCTAAATCGTGATTGGCAGGGTTTTTAATTGTACAGTTCATACTATAATTAGTCTCTTTTTAGGCTTTTTTTCAATGAAAGTAGTGGTATAAATTCATACTCATTGCTTCCAAAGGGCATTATTTTGGCTATTAACACGATATTGGTGAGCCTAGTTTCCTCTATTATCTCCAATAATAGGCCCTCTTTGTCTTCGAAGACGTCTTGATCGAGGTTCCAAGCCCATGAACTCCAAGAAACGATGTCCCCAATCTCCAAATTAGCTACTCTTGACGACCCAAGTGCGCTATTTTTCATCGATTTGAACTTTTTTTCGTCTTTTATGATGATTTTCTTGCTCATTTTATCTAATATTCGTAAATATCGCTTCCAATTGGCTTTAAATCAATCATTTCTATTGCATTCGCAGCAGAAGGATCCATTTTATCCACCATTTGACCATTAACTTGGTCATATTCGCCTTCTTTCATACCATATTCGATATAATGCTTCACTGTTTTGATATAATCAGCTGCTTTGGTGATTTTTGCTTGCACCCATGCCTCTAATTGTGTATCATCCATCAACATTTGCTCTAATTCTGCTGAATATTCAGCAATTTGAGACAATTGTCGCTTAGCCATCTTGCCTTCCATGTCAATATGGTCCATCGCACTGCCGACCATTGCATTATCACACTCTTCCTTGATTATTTGGATCAATTTTTCTTTTGAAATCTTCATAGTTGTTGTTACCTCATATAAATTAAACTTAATAGAGCAATGATCGACCACTCTGGACCGAAAAAGACTCCGATAAACAACATAAATAGCATAAATACTATTGTTTGTACTGCTTTTGCTATTAGATATTCTTCATTTAACATTATTCACCTCCGCCGCCACCGTCGCCACCAAAATCTCCACCGTCTGAATCGCTGGAATCATTGTGAGAACCGCCATATGGCCAATAGGAGCCCACTCTAGCTGTAGATTTGCGAGATTTTCTCTTCTTTTTGCGTTTCTTACGCTTCTTCTTCTCATCGAGATCGGAAATGATGGATATTTTTATTTTTTTTTGAACTTTTTTGTCATCTGACTCTTCAAGAGCCGGTCCGATACCTCCACCGGGAGCACCCGGGGGTGCTGACTTGCCTTTTATAGCTTTCATATTCTTATATGGAGATCCATCAGACTGCGGGCCTGTATTTAGAAGTTGATTCGCATCACTGGTATAACTTTTTAGCTTAGAAGAGTCTTTTTGATAGTTCCTTTCTGAGAGAATGTTACTTCTAGGCCCGTATTGATACGATTCAATCATCTCTTGCTGATGTTGCAACATGTTTAATACGTTTGTAAGGTTTTGAGTTGCATTACCCTTGCATTTCCGAAGTACTTCTTCGTAATCACCACAGAACCAGTCAGAAACTTCCCATTGCAGCTTGATTATACCTTCAAGCATGTCCGATGGTTGACTTGTTCTACCAAAAAAGTAGAAAGAATCCTTCGTTACACCCTTCCATGTGGTTTCGGTCTTGTCAAGGAACTTAACTTCTTCGACTTCCATGCCCAATTCTTCTTTAACTTCACGCCAAAATGCGAAATTTGCCTCTTCACCGTCTTGAATGTGTCCACCGGGTGCATCCCATTCATGGGAATCGGACCTTTGGGCTATAATAATCTTGTGATCCGAGGTAATAATGACCCCTTTTGCAATCGCAGCAATGTCTTTCACTAACTCCTCAGGGTCTTTTACTAAGATATTGAAGTTTTTGTGGAGGTTCTTGTAAGCCTTGATGGCCTCTCGCTCAGCTGGGTCGTCATCATAGTGTAAAGTGGAGCCCAGCTCATACAATTTCTGAGCTTTTGGTTCACCGTTAGTGTAGAAGACACCATCAACTTCGATTTTT
>Ga0209634_1000170_pt1 | contig 51201 bp, 63 predicted proteins | sample LinPmetageLP40_FD_184043 | JGI IMG/M metagenome (GOLD analysis project Ga0209634, IMG submission 184043) | Marine viral communities from the Pacific Ocean - LP-40 (SPAdes) (version 2) | ecosystem: Environmental > Aquatic > Marine > Oceanic | place: Pacific Ocean | collected 2010-08-26
ACCATAGGTTACTGTACCTGTTGTAGTAATCGCAGACGATCCGTTGTCGATTGCGCCAAAGCCGCTTGTAATAGATCCCGCATTTAAAGCACCGACTGTAGTGACGTTAGCCAAGGTATCTAGGCTAGTCTCCATGTACGTTTCAAAGTCGGTCAGAGCGACCTGCTTCATAGTACCAGCGTCATTGACCACTACACGATCAGCATCTGCAAGCGTTGTGCTTGAGGCTGACGTACCACCGTCCATAATGTTTAGCTCTTCTGGGGTAGCTGAAACTGCTGTATTACTTGCAGCCGCTAGTACTGGGATCGTACCAGATTGGTTAGGAAGGTTAATCGTGCGGTCTGCTGTAGGATCAACAATCGATAATGTTGTCTCATGGTCATCTGCTGTAGCACCTTCGAACACCACCGCATTCTGTGCGTTCATAGTCACTGTATCTACAACAGTTTGAGTGCCGCCTACAGTCAGGTTACCTGTAATTACTAGGTTGTCCCCAATGGTTACTTCAGAAGTCGTATGTCCTATAGTTACTGCAATACCAGAATTTTCGGTAGCTACTTTTAAAGTGCCTGTGCCGTTGGTCACGTAGCCGTTTGATCCATCGTGATACACAAGCATATCATCGTCTGTGCCTAGCTTAATCTGCCCAGCATCAGTCATATCTACGTGAGAAGCAGGGCTTAGAACTCCAGCTACTGCAAGAGTGCTATCAAACGTACCCGCACCAGTACTATCTAGAGTACCCGCAAAGTCTACATTTGCCCCTGAGAATGTGGCAGCGGTAGTAGTGCCTGACTTGATGATCAGGTTACCGCCAGTATTGGTTAACGATCCAAAGGTTGCAGATCCATCTTGAAGTGAGATGTTACCGCCGTCTGCGTTAAGAATAATATTGCCAGCAACGTCTAAGGTAAGATCACCGCTAGATAGATCGATCTCTGTGCCATCAATGGTAATGTTGTCTACTATAACGCCAGCGTTTGAGGTTATAGCACCTGTGAATGCAGAGGTTGAAGCAACTGCAAATGTGCCACCTACCGAGGTATTTCCGCTTGTGTCGGCAACTGTGAACTTGTCGGAGTCCATAGTTAGACCGCCGTTTAGGACAGTAGCTCCAGTAACAGTCAGCGTACCAGCCGTAGAAACATTTCCTGACGTATCCGCAACGGTAAATTTGTTGCTGTCCATTGTAAGACCGCCATTTAAGGCAGTCACACCAGTTACAGTGAGAGTAGAGTTAAGAGCCGTGCCGCCTGTCATGGTCAGCGTACCACCTACTGCGGCATTGCCAGCGGCGGTTATATCCGCGCTGAGAAAAAGGCTCTTAAACCTAGTGCTGGTATTACCCAAGTCTATGGAGTTATTTGAGGCAGGTAAAATAATGTTGTCTGTTTGGACTTGTACAAGCTCACGCCATACCGCTGCACCAGAGTTGTTACCAACACAGATGTATATACGGCCTGTACTAGTATTTTCCCAAAGAGATCCCGGCGCAAAACCATCTGCACTGTCATCGCCCACAGCGGGGTTAGAGGTATTAGTGAATATACTTTTACCGCCTGTGCCACCGTTTTCTGCGGGTAGGAAACCGCTTACAGAGGTAGCTAGGGGTATCTTTGTACCATTGCCCGTAGCGCCAGTGTGCGTGTGTCCCGTGGTAGCGTGAAAGGCTGCTAGTATTTGGTTAAATTCTGCATTTAATGGTGGAGCGGTAATTGCCGATCCGTTCACGATGCTCGCGGTAGATTGTCTTGTGTAGCCAGCCATTATCTTCTCCCTGCGGCACTAAATTCAAAAACTAAGCCTTGAATTGAGAATGGTTCTGATTGCCCGTCTGTCACGAAGGTAGCCCTGCAACTAAAACCAGAGCCTTGAATATCTGAAGTGATTACGGGTTTAGATGCACCGCCGTAGATTACGTTGTCTCCATTGTAGGTGATGTTTCGCCCAGAATAGACTGTGGGTGCGCCTAAAGATGTTTGTGTGTACGTATTAGGAACAGCAGTGTTGTAATCGCCCCAATCATAATCGATAGCTAAATTCATTTCGAATGGCCCTTCGGCCCGTACAAAAGTGTTTACTTTTCGCAAAGCTTTACGTTGTTCTGTTTCTCCAAAATCTAAGTATGGGGTGGAGTAAACTGATATAATGTTAGCGCCGTTAAAGGACTTGCCTTTTTCTTGTTGATAGACGGAGCCGTCATGGTCACCATGTAAAATAAGCTCAGTAGTGCCTACGTAATCAGAGGTACAACATGAGGCTCTTATACCTAAAAGCTCACCAAACTCCCAGCCAACAGAGCCGCTGGTGTCTGTGAGACCCCCAATAATCCCTATACTTTCATTCTGTGCCAACACTGAATTACTTACGGTAGTAGTTATAAAATATCTAACTTGGGACTTTGAGCGTATTACAACTCCAATTAGCGCATCCATATCTTCGTTTTGGATAATATCAACGAGCGTTGTTTGAATAGCCGAAGACAAAGGACTAAGTTCGATATCACCGATTCTGGAAGTTCCGGCAACCGGACGAAAACCTGATGGGCTAAGAAACATGAGGTCTCCGCCAATTTCAAGAACGCTATCCCGTGCTACACAACCAACATTTGTGGTGACGTTTTCAAGAGCAAATGCATTAGAACTAGTAACTGTAACTTTTTTTATGTTGTTGTTACCAAATACAAACAAATTATCTCTAAAGGGTTTAATTTGTACAACATCAAAACCCGCAGCTATCTGACCACCAGCCGCCGCTGAAGTCCAAGTGTAGGGGTCATTTGGGGCACTGTGGGCGATAGTAGCCCCTGTAGCCTGATGACCGGATAAAAATACGTGGTTTTCAAAAACGTCTACTAAAGCCGGGGCATTAAGAGCTTGGTTACCTCCAGCGGTATTGTTGTCTGCGTGGTATCCACCGGAATGGCTTGACTTAATCTCTTTCCAGTTTGTGCCGTTAAATATAATTGCAGGGTTAACACCATCTACAAAGATAATTGCATTGCCTGTACCAGTAGTAAATTGAACGTGGCGAAGACGATTGACCGTTAACGAGTTAGCAGTCATAGGGCGGGTAACGCTGTGGTCTAATGTAAATTTTCTCCAGCCCACTCCGGCGGTGTAATAATAAAAACTGTAATTAGTGGCTCCGGCATCTTGTCTAGCCGCAATGATTGTTGTGCCGTTGGTTACGTCATTTTTAAAAATTGCTATGCCAAGCACTTTGCCTTGACCTGTAGTAGAACCTGCTACAGTGACCTGTCCGTAATCGGAATCATAATCGTCATAGCCCTGAATACGGCGATAGCCACCAAATAAAGAAGGCTCATAATTAAGCAATCTTACGGCGGCTCCGGGGCTATTATCAGACAGATCCAAATGGTTTTCGTTACTATTTAGACCACCACTGCATAGTAGCTTGAATGACTGAATTTGATCAGGCATTTAGAATTTAATCCGTGTGTCTGTAACACTGATTGTGTTGTTTATATAAAGTGTCTGAAGGTCTTTGACGCCTTGTTCATAAGAGGCGTAAGCAATTTGAGCAGCTTCTAAATTATCTTTAAATTGGTACATATAATAAAGCGCACCATCAATTAAGACGGTGTCATAACTTTCCGGTACTCGCGTAACATCCGTAGCGTTTACGATGTCCGAATAATTCATAAAGTATCTAAATTTTAGGGAGTATGTTTTGTTTGGGGAAGGGGAGACACCGTAGCCATTACCGTGTGCTGGGAATACAAATTCAGGTACATCTCTTCCAGTAGAGCCAGAAGTGTCATCAAGATCCCGATAGTTTTTGTACCAAGTGTCCCGTTCAATAAATTTAAGAGCTTTAAACTGTGACCCTAGACTAGTGCTAGCTTGTATTTGGAAACTATTCCAATCAGCTATTTTATAAAAAGTGGGCCAAGTGTATTCTTCTTGACCAACAATTAAGGTGTCTGTTTCTTCAGCCGCATTAAAGGGCCATTCAAATTCCATTTGGTTTATTCTAGCTAAAGCGGCTTTCACCGCATCTTTCACTAGAGCCTGAACGCCAGTGCAAGATGCAAAGTCACCTTCGATTAATTCCACCTCGTTGAGGCGGCGAATAACTTGATTGCATAAGCTTAAATAAGTGCTGGGCATACTGAACCTTTAGATAAGGAAATGGGGCCAGCGGTTAAGCCAACCCCATAAATTTTTAAGCTAAATAATCGCGGTCTGCGATATCAGCTACACCAACGCCAGTATCTGCAACGTCCATTAAGACTGCGTAGATACGTAACTTACCAGTAGTCAAAGCAGTGCCTGACTGCGTAGCAAGTTTTAGATCGATGTTATCGTCTGCAACTGCAACTAGAGGCTGGTATGCCGCTGCGTTCTGGGAGATTGTCCCAGCAGCAACGCTGTCTGAACCATCCATACCGTCTACAAAACAGTCAGCATCAACTCCTGTGCCTAGATCAAAAGTTGTTGTGCCACCAGAAGTGACGGTATCAACTTCGATCCCTGCATTCATAATCATTGTGCCTTTCGGAACAGCAATTACAGGAATTACATCGTTAGCAGCAAGGGCCGAGCCTTTGTCTGATAATGCTGTAGCAAGGTCTACAACGGTTTGCACCATGTAGGGTTGACGGCCACGCGAGGATGAACCTCTGGCAGCCGCTAAAGTGTTATCACCTAATGCCATTTTTTAGTTTCCCTCTATTTAGGCTGCGTTATATTTCGCGGTTACAATTGCTTCTGGACGAAGTATCTTCGAACCGTAGACCTGAATTCCGCGCACAATGTCGCTGAATGAGTCAGGATCACGATAAGTCTCTGTTTTTGAGATAGATTCTGCGGTTGCTACAGCAGAACTATGCCCAGCTACCAACACACCGTAATGGGCGTCAGAATTTGCCGTACCTGATTGGCCCGGTCCATTACCTTTTGCCGGAAGATTGCTTGAGGAGTATACCTTAAAGCCGTGGAAGCTATTTAAAATTAGTCCATTGCGTAGGCCACCTGACTCTCCAAAATCAGAATTTAGCATTCTGGAATCTTCGTCTGCGAGGAGTTCTAAGAACACCGGATCACAAACGAGCCATCTATTTTGTGTATCAACTTGCTGTTGATCTAGAAGGCGTTTCATACGTGCAACGACCATTGCTGGTGATACAGTCGCAGTTGGCAAAGCTGTTGCACCCGGAAGACGGGCAGCTAATGGTATTGAGTGATCTCCAGCGGAAGACGTTGTAATATTCCCAAAGCTATCCTTCCGCAATTTCATGCTGGTTAGTAACTCATCCGTACCCGCAGTTGCTAAAGCTTTATCACCACGGGCTGTGTCGTTTACTGTGTCAGCCTGAGCGTGAAGTGCTGATTGCTTGTAGCCAGACATATAACCAAGAACGTCTTGGTCAAACTGATCTGCCAAACGATAAGCTGCACGATCTGTTGCAAGATCCATAAAATTTATGTGCGAATGGGCGGTTTCTATATCGTCCATCTTAAAGGCAAAATAATTAGCTTTATTTACAACCAAAGAAAAGTCTTCATCGTCTAAATCTTGTGGTTGAATTGTCGTGCCCCTGCTGTACTGCGCCACAGAAATCTCTGGTTCCTTAATAATACGGACTGTGTCGCCTTGGCCTGAGATCTCGCCAAAATATTCATTGTTCGAAATGTCACCAACAACAGTAGCTTTCCTAAAAGCTAGCTGGGTTTTTTTGCTATAAATTACACTACTGAACGATCCGTTTGGAAGGTTATTGTGCCCGGAGGCTGATTGAAATGCCATTGTTATAATCCTTGTATGAAATGGCTGAGATTACACTTCTTACATTAGTAACGTGACTAACAAATTGTGATTTTAGGTAAGAAGCAGCTAGATCAGACAACTTAACAATAGTGTCAGCTGGCTTGAGGTATCGCTAAAGCGGTCCAAACCTTCTGGTAAACTTTGTATTATTATCTGGGAGTTTGGATATAAGGTATACTGCTAAGTGTCTTATATCTATAAAAATTCAATGGTTTCATTATACCATATCGAATTAATTACTGCAATAGTTAAGTTATTTATTAATGGTACAATAAAATTATCTAGCACCACCTGAAATATCGTAAGTAAATGTTCCATTTTTTCTTGAAGCATCAATTGCTTCTTCATTGGCTTCATACTCACGGGCAGACATACGTTCCACCATACTTTCAGACCACTCAGACTTTCCGCCTGAAGAGGGTGCTGTATTCGAGGTACGTCCGACTGCTTGTGCGGCTGACCTCTTAGCCTTTCGAGAACCTTTGTCAGACTTATACAAGTCAATAGTTCTAGAGGCCCATTGAGCATCAGTATTATTTTTGTACACGCTGTCTTGCAATGCAGACGGCTGTAAAGATACCCATTCATGGAACTTAGGATCTTGTCGTATTTCCGCAAAATCGGGATGCAATTCAACAAGCTGTTGTTCTGCGCTTTGTTTGTGCAAAGAACGCTCAAAGCTCTCTACTTTTTCAAGACGCTTTTCGCCTTCTGCAAGAACTTCATTAGCTCTTTTACGTGCAATAGTATCGACAATTTTTGCAACGTCAGGATAGCGGCTTGACCAAGCTTCGACTTCCTCATCACTTTTAGGAAACTTAATTTGCTTCCGAGTTGCTTCGTCTAACTGTTTCTTAACAGCAGCAACTTCCTGATCTTTTTGATCACGAACAGTTTGAATATGTCGCTGAATGTCTTGATAGCGTTTTTTGTAACTTTCTTCTTCAGCATCTAATTGTTCTACAGGCTCTTGGCCTTGCTCTTGAGCATATTCCTTACTTTTTAGTAAGCTATCAATTTCTTGCTCTAATTCTTCAGCGCGAAGTTTTTTTGTGTTTTGCATAATTTCCTCTTGCGGGTCCAATAATATTGGGTGTCCAAGTTAAATGATGAATGCGTATTTTTGTTTTTTAAGCATTCGGGGAAGGTCGGATGTTTGAGGATAAACTTTTTCAGTATCCTCATTTTCATCCGTTAGATCGTCTACTTCTACAGCAGCGGTCTCTACATCGAGATCCTCTTCAGGCTCTTCGATTTCTTCTTCTTCAACCATTTCGGTGTCAGAACTTTCTGCGTGTTGGATCAAGCCATCCATTTTCATAGACATAAGACCCATTTCAGCTTCAGACTGCATCGTCTGTATGTGTTTTAAACCGTGCCATTTTACAACATGAGCGGGTAAGACATATTCATCTGTACTTAGCTTGGCATCAATATCATCTCGAACATTTGCTGCATGAGATCCTACCGGAATAGGATTACCAGATACATTGTCGTACCCCATAATACCGTCTGTCATCATGCCGCCGCAGCCGCATTCTTCCATTGCACCACAACCGCAAGCCATTCCGCCGTGGCTCATCTCTACAAGCTCATCGTTCTCTATGGCTTTCTGAATAGCTTCGCCTTTAACTTCTTCATACTTGCTTAGTTCGCCATCACCATCTGTGTCGGCTTTTTTCTTATCTAATTGAAATTTCTTAGCTGCCATATCTCTTCCCTCTTGTGTGGTAATTCCTTTAGTAGCTGTTGGTATGCCACCTAATGCGTAGCTACTGCCTTCGTCCTGACTTCCAAAAAAACCATAAATTTTATCTCTAGTGTCAGCAGCAAAATCTATTACGTCTTGCTTTCGATCTGCCATAGTGGTCGCGGAACCATCTTGCTTAAAGTAGGTATCACTTTCACCTGCATAAAATTCTTGGTCTGTAATATCGAAGTTCAAAAGGTTATCAGAACGCCATTTAGAATATTCTATTGCAGTGCCTTCGTCCTCGAACACAGGAAGCTTTTCCCCCGTGTATAAATCGTAGGGGCCATTTTCATTATAGTGAGCAAACAAATCGTCTATTTTATAAAGTTTGCCTGTTTCAGGATTAATTGTAGGGGTTACAATATAACCTGTACCATAATCGTATGTTGCCGTTTTTTCAGAATAATTTTCTATATCCTGATCATTTTTCCAAACAGGCTTACCGTTGCGTGTCTGAAGACCTTTAATTTGTTGTGGGGTAGACGCCATTATAAGTTCCTTAAATAGCTCCGAAGCCTTTGTCTTCAGGAGCAATAGCTGCACCCAGAGCGGCGCTGGCTCCTATGATCGATAACAAAGGAATTTTTCGATCCATAAGCATTCTAAAGATTTCTTCTCTAGAAAAACCCATTACGTTTGCGGTGACGCCTATTCTTTCGTCCAACAACTCAACAATAGTAGCTGTTTCAGATTTTAGACCTGTCTTTTCCCCTGAGCCAAACCAACCCATAGATTGTGATTCCGCAGGGGATACTTGGGCTTTTTCGCCAGCTAATTTATATATATCAGAAAATACAGCGTATTCAGTCTGCATAGCAGCACCGTCAATTTGCTGCTTACCCAGTGTATCTTTTAGCCATGTAACAGCATTAAGTTGACTTGGGTCTTCTTTATAAGCTTCAAGCCATTTAGGTTCTATCCATCCATCTGGTATGGAACCCGGCGATACCTCATTCATTGCATCTAATGCACCACGAATTGCGTGAGTATCGATTGTTGAGCCTTGCAGATTACCCTCTACGTTTTTAGCAAACGTAAATGGCTTAGTGTTATTGTTTGGGTTTATTCCGCCAGCTTCAACTTGGTTCGTAAGAATACGATGAATACCGCTGTCAGAGGTCATCATATTGTAACCTTTTTCACTAATACCACCTGTACCGGGGCCAATTAGGGTCTCTAGAGGTACTCCCGCTTCCTTTTTAGCCATAACCAATGTGGCATTACGCAAATTTGTGGCGGTATCAGTGCGAGGACTAGTGGCGGCATAAGCTTCTGAAAACTCTTTCATCCAATCATCTACATATTCTTTTGAGTAGCCCATTGCGAGTGCTTTTTCCCGAATAGGTTCCGTATTGTAAAAATACTGGGCAGCGGTCCCTTTCCATTTTTCCATACGTTGAGCAAGGACTTCGGCAATCTCCTCACTCATCTCTTGAACAGGCCGAGACCTATCTCCTAAAGGCAGCATTGCATCTGGATTAGGATTTCTAGGTACGTATATCTCTTCTTGTTTTACAGTATTGCGCTCATAAGCTTCTGGAGAGGTATCGAATAAAGGTTCGCCTTTTGCTCCAGTACGTTTGCCTACGGGTTTAGTCATCTCATTGGCACGGGCATTGATTACGTTAGCCATATTGGTTTCTAAAGGTGGGCCTTCGTTATGACCCATTCCAAACAGTTCGTCTGTCTGGTTATCTACTGTACTACTGCCTTTACCCATATCAAAGGGCTGCCTGACTACCTCTGCACCAGCCGCTTGGGCATCTTGAGGATTACCTCGGCCTTTAATAAAGTCTATATCTCCATCTAAAAGTGCGCGAGTGTTACCCACAACTTCCCCAGCAACCTTACCTGCGGTATCTTGCAGAGACCTAGCACCCGCTCTGATTGCGCTAGCAGCAGCATCTCCCGCCCCCGGCACTAATCCTATAATAGTGGCAGCGGCCCCTAGACCACCCAAAGCACCAATCATATAGTAGTTAGGGTTTTCTTTAGCTAACTCATCACCAATCATCTGAATGGTCTCATAACCGCCCTTAATGTCTCCAATAATAGGCGTGAAATCTAAGGCTACGTTACCTAGCCCTTGCCACGTAACTTCCGGTATATCTTCCGCAAGACTTTCGCCATAAGATTGCCAATCTTCTTCAGTACCGCCCATAATTTTAGCTGGCTCATTAGACTGTTCTCCTTCTCCAAAAATATATTCATACAGCCCCATTATTTGGCTCCCTCAAGTGCTTCATCGCGTAAGGTTTCAAAGCGTTTCAACTCTGCAATGCATCCTTGTATTTCAAGTATGCGCTGATGGTCTTTGACGGTTTCTAGAAGGCTATGCATTATCTCGATACGGGCCTTAGCGTATTCTTTTAAAGTAGAGTACTGAGCTTTATCATTGACCAAGGGAAGCAAGCTCCGATAAAAAATTTTATCCATTATTGTACTGGGCCTTGTGGTGGTTGCTGAGGCTGGGGTGCATTACCGCCATTGGCTCCGCCGCCGCCGCCCGTGAAACCTGCTGCGTCTGGCTCCGGTGCTTGGCCCGGTGCTATATTGCCGCCGCCATTGCCAGTAGGATCTTGCACTGAAGGTGCGCCGTTTGGCCCTGCGCCCGGTGGTGGGGCTGGTTGTTCTGGCATAAGACTTTGTATCTCTGCCATCATTTTTTGTTGGATAGCTGCTTCGCGTGGATCGTTCAGGATCTTATCTTCATCAAGATCCATACTGGATGCTAACTCACGTAAGATGTAGTCGTACTTAACAAACGGCTGCATAGATGGGTTAGCTGTCATCTGCATGAACTGTAGTAACCTCTGGCTACGTACCTCGTTACGCATCAGGCTTTCTGTGCCCCGTGCCTTAACGTCTAGATCCCCAATAAACTCCTTGTCGAAGTTGAACTGCATATTGAAACTAAATAAAGATCTGCCTAATGGAGCTAGCAAATAGTCATCGATGTTACGGACAACTGCTTTAATGTTTTGTGCGGCTGCACCCATCAACATACTCATGCCAGATGCGGTACGCCCCACACCGCCAACGGCCCCAGAGCCGTGACTATAAGAAGGAATACCTGTAGCCTCATCAGCAAGCTGACGGCTCTTATCAAACATCATTAGTAGCTCTTGGCTAACATTCGGAAACTTAATTCCATTCAGGCTGCTACCGGGTACACCGCTTTGACGCCGGAACACTTTGCCGGGGTACACACTCATGTCTTGGCCCGGCACTAAGTTTGTTTCATCTATTTCTATCAATAGGTTACCGGATAGTGCGCCGTTGTCTACAGCCATACGCATAAAGCCGTTCATCAACAGTTGGGTGTCCATCATGTTCTCAGCTACACCAATACCAAAAAAGGAATAGGGATTTAGCTCATAAGGGACTGAAAGGTACGGAATACGGGTTGGAGTGAACGGATTAAGCACTAAACGCAGTATTTGACCGTTACAAACCCATATATTGACCTGAACTTCGTCCTGATCCTTTAATTCTTTAGGTATCTTTATATCGGCATCTTCGGCTAATTCAGCGTCTAAAACACCCCAATATTCCATTACTTCGTAGCGTTCCATAGAAGGTGACACTGAATCATCCTCTAAAGCGTCTTCCCAGTACTCACGCACGTAGTCTGTGCCATAGTTAATGGCTAACTCGATACTTTCTTTACGGAAATGGGGCCGTTTCTTTAGGGATCTCATCTGTGTGCGGTTTAAACGATGCCGTTGGATGGTAAATTCGGCTTCATTCATGTTTCTGGCGTCTGGGTCAGGATAGAAGTCCCAAATAGAAACATATTCCATCTTTGGTATAGTCTCAAACTTAGGCTCGTACTCACCCTCTTCATTCCAGTGGGGATATTCCTTATCCTGTGCAAATGGCCCCTTAAATACTCCAGTACCAAAGAGACAACACTCAAATGCAATTGATCGAAGGTGCTTAGGAGCATCCGTTTCGTCCAATTGGTCGTGCATCAGCTTTTCCATCTTCTGAGCGGCACGTTTTGCTGGCTCGAAGGTAATACTGCCCGGAACACCACTGGCTCCTAGCGTTAAATCCTCTTTAATTGGCTCTAGTGTCTCTTTATATAGTCCTAGTTCCTTAGCAATGTCGGGACGCACTACAGAAGTTGGTACATTGTAGTCCACATCGACTTGATCTTTAATTTTTTCGTTTGTTAATTCGTTTGGGTTAAAAGATACGGCATCAGCCACGTTACTAGGGAACTGGCGGGACTCAATGCCGATAGGAAACTTTGATCCAGCAAACAAAACGTCTACAACTTGGGCATAGGCGGCGAGTACCTTGGTCTTCGTAACTTTTATGAATGCCTTGGACTTCTCAGTGTCTGTAAATTGAACTTCTGAGGAGTATATTCCACGATAATTACGGTAAGCATCTAGCCAACGCTCTTCATCAGCATACCTAGCGTCTTTCGATCTTTTATATTGGCTGTTTACAAAGGTAACCGCCCCAGAAAAATCAGCATTTTCAGTCTCAACATCCCCATCTTCGGTGAGAGGCACTGAAATGCTTGTATCTGTAAGGTCTTCTGGTAGCGGTTTGTCCATTATTGCCATATTTAATACCCAAATGTTGCGTCAGCGGGTCGCCAACTTTGCTGTGGAATGCCGTCACCCATATCGAAGGGAGAAAAGGCTCTTGGCCTACTCATCACTGCGTACCGAACACTGTCGTATGCGTGATCTGTTGCGTAGCGAGGGTCTATATCGTCAGATCCTTTAGGGTCGGCTGGTATAACTGGTAGATCGGCAATGATCTGGCGGCACGTATTAAAAAATTGTATGCCGGGAATACCTGTATCTTCGTCTACCTTCAGGACTTCGTGTAAGCGGTTCTTACCTGCTACCCTTGCGCCGTGGCTTCTATCGCTTGGACGCCACTTAGTGCCTTGGGAGATCATTTCTTCCGCAATACTTGGGCCTATCTGTCCTCTTACGTGCCAACAAGAACTGTCCAGTATGCCATAATCTACACGGTCACCTATTTCAGCCTGTTGTACTGCCTTAGCTAGATCCCGCCCAGTATGCTTACTGAGGTATAATTCCCTGTAATTAACTAAAGTCCCAAAGTTTGGGTCAATAGCAAACCAGTGAACAGCAGAATAAGAACTGTATCCGTAGTCACATGACCTGAACCTGCGCCAATCAGGCGGTATGTTATAAGGTTCGATAACGTGGATAGACGATCTGAACTCAGAGAACGCCGCGCCATCTGCAACTGCCCAATCACCTTCAAGTAGTTGTCTCCTCTGCATTTCCGGTAGAGATAGTAGGTTAGCCTCGTATTGACCGCCTTCCATCAGGTAGGGGTTGTCTTTGAGGCTAGCTGGTATGAAGCGCCTGTAAAACAGTGGCTCTCCAGCTTTCTCATGTCCTTCGGGATAGACTAAGTCTTTGCCCGTTTCTAAGTCCCTTGCCACAAACTTTGTATTTGCTGGGGCAGGGTCTACATACATCCGTTTCACCCAGCTATGCCCGACTGAACCGGGGTTTGTAGTGGCGCGAATAAAGATTGGTAGATCAGGATCGGTAGTTCTTAAACGAGACCTCATATAATCATATGCGAAACTTGTGGGGTATTGCGTCAACTCATCAAAAGCTATGTAACTAAAAGCCTGACCCTGATATCGAAGTACGTCTTGGTCTCTTTCCAAATACGTCAGCCAGAGTTTGGCCCCGCTAGGAAATGTCCATTGAGATTTCTTTTCTCCCCACTTGGCCCCTTGAAATGCTTTGGGGTATAATTCTTGAGATTTCCAGATTAATTCTCTTAACTCATCATTTGATCTACGAAGTATTAACCCATTGAAATTACTGTTAGAAAAGTAGCGCATTGGGTCAGCAAGTAGCCCAAATGATTTGCCACCACCGGCCGCGCCCCCATATAGTACTTCTCTTTCACTAGCTGCTAGAAACTCAGTCTGTGGACCCGGATTGGGAGAAAAGACCACCTCCTTTTTTTGCTTTTGGCTTTCAACAACAGAAAAGTCTAAGTTAGCAGTATTTAATTCTTTATCAGGCTGTAGCTCATCTAACTTTTTCTTTGCTAAAGTAAGCCGCCTCTTAGCATCTGTCTGTCGGCGTTTAGCAGTAGCCAGCTTCTTATCTTTAGGCGTCTTAGGTTTACGCTTGCGATTGTCCTTGGCTAAGGTTTTTAGCCGTTTAGATGGATTGTCACTTTCCTTGCCTCGCAAAGCTTTCCATATATGGATAATCCCTTGATGGCTTATTCGGTCACCCGTCTTCGAGGTCAGCCACTCAGCAGTCTTACGGCTGCTATGTCCTTCATCCAGATAGTCCAAGGCCTCTTCTACCAATAGTGCTTTGTCTTCGTCAGCTACTAATACAAGTGGATCTTTGTCCGAAGCCTTGTATGCGTATGGTATTTTAGCAGTCTTGTTGGGTCTGGTTTTATCTAACCAAATGCTCAATCGTCACTTTTCGGTGGCAATATAAACATTGCCCCGCCTGTATTTTTAACTTCGACTTGTTCTTTTTTAACGAGGCCTGTTCGATCTAATATCTGAGCCGCCGCTGCTATAGAGTTTCTAGCACCCATTGCACCGGGATCTTCCAATACATCGACCATACCCCAAGCTGCGCGAGGGGCATTCATAGCCAACATTGTGGCGGCTCTTTCATTTATTTCATCTTTAAGGGCAGTCACAACAACCGTACTGGATGTATTCTCAGCATAACCAGCTAAGTTCATAGCTTTCTTAATATTACCCTTGCACTCTTCTGACATAAGGGCTTCGAGAAACATCAACTGTTTATCTGTGTACTGTTTTTCTTCTGCCATATTATCCTCTAAAGTAGATAAAGACTGAGGCTATGGCGGCGGTAATAACTATCCACCATATCCTCTCCATAAAGCGCAAGGTATGACCTCTCGCATTAAAATCGGTTGTAAGCTGTCGAACTCTGTCCCACATCAACTTTTGCTCATCGTCATAATGATCCATCCTCTTAAACAGAGTGATCATTCGTTCTTCCATACGAGCTAACGTAACTACTGCGGTAGACAGTTTATCCAGCTTATCCTCAATTCGCGTGAGGCGCACATCGGTCATCCGACTTTAGCTTTCTTAGATTTTTTGTCTTTAGCCTGAGCAAGTTTATGAGCAGCACTGAAAGATTTACCTGCAACCATAGCGGTCCTCATACTTTTCATATGCTGCGCCGTATGATGCTTTTTATGTTCTTTCATTTTAGCTTCTTGAGCCGGGGTTAGTTTACTCATGCCTTTTGAGCTTTTTTCTTTTTGGCTTTATTTTTTTTAGAATTAGGAAAGCCAGCTTTCATATCGGCATAAGCTTTAGGGCTTATTGTAGACTTTTTTTTAGTACTGCTTGTACCAGCTTTTCTTTTTTTATTAATGTTTTCATATAAAGACATTATTTCTTTTTCTTTCCAGCCATTCCGCCATGAGCCATTTTTTTCTTGGCAGCCATTCCGCCTTTCATGTAGCCAGTTTTTTTAGCAGCCATTCCACCCTTCATGTAGCCGGATGTTTTAGCCATTTTCTTGCCGTCTTTTTTCATCATGTTAGGCATATTTATTCCTTTACCAATTTTTACAGGACCAATAACGGGCTGTTAGTTTTGAAGTTGCAGTGTCGCACTTATGCCTTGCTCTAAAGGACTTACGTGCTGCGGGGTTATCCCGGCGAATTTCCATATTTTTATCGCCAAAGGTAATATACTTAACGCTGTCTCCCTCGACTGCTAGCACCTCAAACTTCTTGGGGCCGCCTCTGCGAGGTTTGTTTACTGCTTTAAAACCATGACGTTTTTTACCAGCAGCAATTTTCTCAGACTTGGTTTGCGCCATGTAAATCTTCTTTATTATTGATAAATATAAACGAGGTATATTGAAGCTACGAGTGCGGCTACAAAAAATAAGCTTCCGCCTATTATCATAATCATCTCTTGCAATTCTTCGCGTTCTTTTTTTCTACGTATCTCAGCTTCACGCCGTGCTTTTCTAGCTTGCGCTTGATATTCAATAAACGAGTCCCACATTCCCGGCCTCGCATATAATCTGCAATGAGATTCCAAAATTCTTCTTTGTTCTTTCATTTTATCTAATGCTAAAAAGGATTCAAAATCATTTGTGTCTTTGCCCATCATCTTATTAAAGACAGACTTTTTATCGTTGTCGGCTTTGTTCTTCAGGGTTTCTTCTGCCCCTATCCAATCGCCTATTTGTTTTCCTACTTGGGCTAAGTCTTTCCCATTGCCAATTGCGGATTTGATTACCCCAAACGCCGCATTAGCCATAGCTAATTCTGCAAGCATTTCTCCCCCCCGAAAGATAAGCTATAAATTTTAAGTAGCTTGTCCGACCTTAAAACACTTAGCTCTCGCCACGGCCTTAATGCCTTTTGCTATCACCATCATTTCTTGTGAAACTACTTTTTGGCATTCCCGTTCAGTATTAAACAGGCCGCCTGTTCTAGCAGACATATTACAACTAAATACATCGTAAGGTTGGTAGCAGAAGAGGATAACTCCTAGAAACATTTCTATGTTTTAATTTTCTTCATTATCAAAATCTTCTTCGATTAATTCAGGAATAAATCTTTTAGGATTAACTGGTATTTCTACAGAACAATCTTCTGTATGGAAGTATCGACCGTAACCATCAAATTCGTGTGCTAAAGGATTAGCTTCAATCTCTTTAGAAGAGATCAGCCCTTCTTCGAGCAACAATCTTTTTATATGATTAAACTCTAATACTCGACCTGTGCGCTCTTGAATAGCAGCGCGTATATAATATAAATTAAAAGACAATTTAACTTACCCCTTCATTGTACCACTTTATAATGATGTTGGTCAAGCTATTAATTAATACACTAATTAAGTAAATAGATTGACAAAAGGCTAATCTGGCGGTATAATGAATTGTCGGTTGAGCGGTATACTATAGTAGTAGGCTCTAAGTCACCCTAGTAGGGGACTGTAGTAGTTTACTTTAAGCAGTCAGCCCCGAACCCCTATCAATCTTCTAATACTCTTCTAATATCGCCTCGACTAATACCAATGTCGTTTAGGTGTTTGTCACTCATGTTATGTAGCTGCCAATAGGCTACTCGTTGCATTTGATGTTTCTGTATGCGTTTGATTAAATTTCTAAACATAATAATATCCTTAGCTATGTGTGGTATCATTATACCAACTAAGGGGTTTGTTTAGTAGATTGAGATTAGGAATACCCGTTATGATTTCAGGTAATCAATAGCTCGTTCAAGACTGTCTACTCGATCTTTAAACAGCCCCAACGCCCGATTGCAGTTATGGCATAACCACCCTCGAAACTCATCTGAAGTATGGCAATGATCTAATACCCAAGGCCCAGCCTTTAGACCACCATGACCAGCTACTGCATCACCAGATTTTAGGCATATAGGACAGCAATGATCTTCTGAGGCTGCATCTACTTTAGCTCTCAGGTCATTACGAACTTTGTTAGCTGCCGAAATACAAGAATTGCATGACGTTCTAAGATAATTATTATTAGCAATGGAGTAGCATGATAATGCTTTGTCTACACCACACTTGATGCAAACTTTAGACTCCACATCTTCAGGAGCCGTATCATCCCATCCGAATAGATTATCTTGAGGGCACATAGTCAGCGTCAAAAAGATCGGCTACATTATTTGCACTATCTTCTTTCGTCTGAGCTAAGTCTCGAAGCCTTTCAGCTTCCTTGGCAAGTTCATTCGCTATGCCGTATATTTCGTGATAATCACTTTCATAATCATCTATTATAAAATCAATAATTTCATAGAACGGCTTTTGTACCGTTAATTCTTCAAACTCACCTATCGATAGCGAAGTATTTACATACAATGTACCAGAATCCGACATCACAAAGTCGTGGTCTAAAAATAAGGGTATGCCTTCATCGAATAAAGTAAGGTCTTGACCTAGATCTTCTGTCATTAAGTATCCAACTATAACAATTAGTGGATTGGTCTACTTACATATATACTAACCCCATAGCTAATGCAATAGTTAAATACTTTACAGAGTAGTTTATTAATACACAACCACAATATATAGACACTTTACATATACCCAGCCCCAACTTCCCGCTGAGGCCATTTACAAATGCCAAATTCTAAAAATATGCCGGGGCTGTATACGACTGTGGGGGGGTGGGGGGTGGCAGATGCCCCCGGTATGCAGCGCGATCTTAAAAAAATTATGGATATAGTTAAGTCATTGTTTTTATTACGTAATTAGATGACCTGCTACTGTTATGTTATCAGGCGCAGCCCTACTATCTGTATATAAAACAATGCTTTAACCGCAGCCGAATAAAACAAAACGTGGCAGAACCTGCCAATAAAGCTTGCGTAAATAAACAGCAGCCGAAAATTAGAGTAAATTTTATAACGCGCCTAAAATCAGGGCTGACGTTTTGAGATAGGGGGCGCGGAAGGCGAGGCTGTATACCACCAGCCTCGAACGTGGCACTGAGCGGCCTTTTCTGAGCCTCTCACGCCCCATTGTACCAATTAGCTAGATGCTCTGAGAGGCGATATAAGAGCCACTGAGTAGGTGTAACAGTTCTGGGTATAAATATGCATTAGAGCAGTTTGGGCATTGTACGGCCTTCTCCGGCGCTCTCACGATGTACTGCATTTTGCTATTCAGACACAAAAAAACCCCACCGATCAGGGCAGGGTTCTTTAAGTATCGATGCTCGATGTTGGGTTATTCGTAATCGAGTTCTTCCAGATAATTATCGGCTGCTGAAACACCAAGGTCGTTTTCACGATGCCAACGTGCTTCCGAAAACTTATTGGGATAGATGGCTGGGCCTGAGTAGATCCGGCGATACTGACGGCCCATGATTGCGTGATTTAATTCCTGAACCATCACGTCATAACCTTCGCGCTGCTTTGACTTTGCCAAGTCAATTGCCGCCTCTTTAGACAAATAGGGTTCAGTCATAAATTCGCCATTGTCCTCATTTGATCCGCTCACAATATACTGCATTATTTTATCCCTTCGATGTCGTGAGAACGTAACCGGATGGTTAACTCGTTTTCAATATACAATTTCTGCAACCTCATGGTCTCGATCTCATCCGCCTCGAATGCCGAAGACCAACCACTATCAGCCAGCATTCGATTAACAGCTGAGTAGGCTGCCAGTAAATTTGGGCTGCTTTCATTACCGACTGCGTCCTTAATTTTAATATCAGGATCACCGATATAAATGTCAGCCAGTTTCACCTCGCTGTTTTTCCAATTTTGGTTTTGAATATTCATTATAAAATCCACTTCAGAGAAATATTTATTACGTTAAGTATTATTAAAAATACGACAAAATATTGGACGGCCTTTGTAAGCCGTCCAAATGTTTTAATGGGATCGATCACGTAAGCAGCCCCATCGATCTGCCACCGCCTACACCTTTATTCAGCCCCACCCGATTAGCTGCTGAACGTCCGGCTGCTACAGCGCCACTGCTTCGGCCTGAGACCCTGCGATTACCGGAAACCAAATTGGGGTGGGCTTGTCTGAATGCTACCTCTAACGCTCGATCAGCCATAACCACCAGCGCCGTACCATTGGATGCTTTCGGCTGCTGAACTGTGTCAGCGTTTTCATTGTGCATTTTTTGCAACCGCTGGCCTACACGTTGAGCCATCCCATTCATAAACGATGACCGGATGGTTCGAGGGTGGTAGTAAAATTTTTGCTCACAATAATCCGGCGTAAATTTATAGCGGTTAAACTCAAGTTCCATTGCTGATTGGATCAGGGCCAAAAGATAGAGGGCGCTATCAACTTTATGCTGCTGGCCGTAAATACACAGATTGGCTCCACTGGTGTAAAATTTTACCCCACAGAATAATTTGATGCCAAAGCTTGCCCCGATGACCGGATGCTTTACCCGACTACCCAAACTAAACCGATCCTTAACGTATTCAGTCAACTCAATATCGAGTTCTGTGAGGGTCAGATTATATTTATTTTGTAGACCCTGCATTGCTTTGGCAGCTGCCAGTGCTTCAGCTTCTGTGCAGCCGTTTTCCATTGTACGTTCTGAGAATGCTTTCAGCTTTTTTAATATGTCTTTGCGTTCCATTATTTTTCTCCATCTACTAAAGTTCGAATTGATTTTAAGGTGTTTTGTAACTCATCGATCAGGCAGCCCATTTGCACGATTTCCCTATAAGCTTCATCACGACAACCGCCGTCCTGATTGAGCAGCGTCATGCCATAAATGGTTGCAGCTGCTTTCCAAGAAGGGGCCATATTTATTGTGCCCACTTTTTTAGTGTGTGTGATTTTGAGGTCTGACATTTTACATCCATTCCATTTTGTTGGTTTCGAGGTTTCTGTATTTTATTCCGGTGCAACCATAACTGGCTCCCCACTCATCGAGCGGCTCGAATAAATCCTCATCTTTATTTTCGTTGGAATAACCACGGGCATACAAAATTTTGTCATCATCATAGAGTTCAAAATAATGTGGAAATGCTGCGGTCTCTGACGCTGTACGTTTGCGGGGTTCTTCCTCATCGATCACATTGTGAGTGATAATGAAATTGCTGTCAGCTGAAGGGCTGCCGAATATATCGGCCCCCATTTCATTCAGCAGGTTAAGGTTTGGTTTGTCAGTCATTGTGCTTCCCTTTCATCAGTTTTCTCAAGTCTGTTTTCGGCGTCCATTGCTTCCCAATCGTGTAAACAATCGGCACAAAGAAATTCGTTGGGCCTCCAATCATAAAAGCCCATCACTCCTACACCGCATCCGGCGCAGTGGTTCTTGTCATCTAGCCAACTCATTGTGCTGCCCTCTCTGCTACCTGAGCAGCCATCATGGCATCAAAGTCAGATTTCAGCTTTTTGTCCTGCACCAGCCAGTCCCACCAAGTTGGGCAGCCGTATCGGTTTTCCTGATCCCAGTTAATAAGCTGAGTAATTTTGCTGGGTAGTTTTTCCCAGCTGTGATTACAGCAGATCCAGCAATTGCCATTGTCAGCCTGTACAATGTCACCCACTGAAATTGAGGGGGTTTCGGGGTGCTTAATAAACGAAAGCAGTGCGCCCTCTGGAAGCACCGGCCGTTGAGCATTGCCAGCTGCAAAAATCATTTCCAGATGGGGCTGTATTGATTGGCTGTCGATTTCGAACTCATAGCCGAGCTGATACAGCCCCTCGTTGAACATTTCGAAAATGTCAGCAGCTGCATCCATTGCTGTGTCTTGGCTAATAAAACGCAGGTTGGCATATGCTTTAGACCAAGGCGCAAAGCCCCAGCCGTTGCCATTTAATAGAGCAATTTGCATCTCTGACATTTTGGCGGTGTATACTTTATATTTCATTGTGATCAGTCCTTGTTTTGGTTGGTGGCCCTTGGGCCGTAGGCCCATCCTACACACAGACCTATTAACTACGCAAGTAACTAATGTAAGAATTAATGATATAGCTGAGAGCCAATATAAGCGCCCTACAGACCTGTTAACTTTACTGGGTGGTTCTGGGTCATAAAAATGTCTTAACCCCACTCAGAATTGATTTGCCCTTTTTTAGACAAAAAACCCTGCCTTTTTAGGGGCAGGGCTAGTTGGGTGTTTTAATGGTTTAACTGAACCACGTTTGCAGCCGTTTGGTTGCGTCTAATCTCCGAAGCACCTCTCTGTCTGAACTATCGACATATAAAAGATCTGTCAGATGCTCCGCCATATGATCGATGGCAACCTGAAGCACGTTCATTTCTGTAGATGAAAGCTCTAGAGAGGTAGCATTAAAAGTACTCATCACGCCGCCTCTAGAAAACGACTGTCAGAGATCCACTTATTTACCTCGACTTCGCGATTGATCATTGTGACTGCTTCGGTCTCGTTTTTGTTACTGGTATTCCGAAGCTCAAAGCCGTTGCCTAATGAATGGCTGGCATAGTTTGTGAATGCTGACATGAGGCTAAATTTATTATGCCCTCGATCAGCTGCTTCCTGCATATATAGCTCATACATTTTTTCAGACTTTTGTTTTGATGGGATGATGTCCTCCAACAATTTCTGAACATCAAACGACTTGAACGAAGTCTGCGCGAAATGCTGAAGCCGTTCACTTTCCGCGTAGAAGTCGTTTTTTGCTCTGCGTAATTCACTGATAAAATTGTCTAGAGAAAACCCGCTGCTGTTTTTCCGGCGGATTGTAGAGTACTCGCCAGTGATGCAGCCGTTGGTGCAAAACGTGTCGATGGTTCCATAGAGCGCAGTATTGCTTCCGGCTTGCCCATCAACGCTGTGCATTGCCACGATACGTTGCCGCAACGAGGTCTCATGTCCACTGTCTGTGTAAATAGATGTTTCGATGCTGGGAAATTGTACATCCATTAAAGCAAAGCCACCCTGACGGCCTGATTTAAAACGCACCTCAGCCCCAGTGATATCCTCACCTTCGAGGTTCTCTGTGATTTGCTCCCATACACCATTAAAAAACTTGGTATGGCTGGCGCAATTGAAACCACCACCAACAACCGCAAACGGCTGCCCAGTGTTTCCATTAATTGCATACTTTCGATCAGCGACCCTTGTTGGTTCAAACTGTACGTCAAAATCTATTGAGGTAGGCAGTTCTAGATTATGGTTAATTGTAGTAAAATCTAACATTGTGATTGATCCTTTCGAGATCTGATTAAGTTAAAAATATATTGAGTAGATCGAGCCACAGAGACAAAGCACCGTAGCAAATAAAGAGCAGCCTCACTGCACATTGCTAATTAGGCCGTCCTTCATTGTGACCCGCCCAAACCATTCACGGCCTTGCCCAGTAATATGGGGGCGGTTGCACACTGTGAGGGTTCCATTGGATTGGTACTCAGGGCCGAACATACTGGTCTCGATATATTTGAGGCCGCTGCCGATATTTTCCTTCAAGTTTTTTTTACTTGGGTAGTTAGCGATTAAAGTCATGTGATTGATCCTTTCGTGATCGTTGGTTGTGAGTATCGAGTACTCACGTAATCCATACCACTAATAGGTCAGCCAGTGCAATTATTAATACACTAGCAAATTGACCACATAATTTTTTTTATAAATTTTTATTTTATAAATTTTTTATCCACAGGTAAATTACCAGACAAACCTAAAACACTTGCAGTTTCCAAAATGTTTTCATAGTATAAATGTAAGGTATCACTTTCTCGCGCAGGGAAATTTCTTTTTTCTCTGAAAACACAACAATAAAAGGAGCAACAATGACATCTATTAAAGAATTATTCGCAACACATCCTCACTTAGAAGATGACTTTTTAGATTCTGTTGAAGCTGCTGAATTGTCTGTCCAAGATAAAAATATAGAGTATAGCGTTGTTTACATAGATAGTATGAACACAATTATATCTATGCCATCGCAACCACCACCCAGTGAGTATGGTTATAAGGTGCTTACTTACGTAAGTAACAGCATCTAGAACAACAATTGATCATATAGGACTAACAAGAGGCCCAATACGGGTCTTTTTTTTGTTTTAATTGCGTAACTAACGACTGTTAACTTTTAATTTGACAACCTGTTAACTTAATAGTTAGGTGGCGTAGTAACCAACTAACAGGAACCAATCCTATGTATAAATCAAAATCAATTCATCAGTTGATGAACAATTACTTAAACAACCACACGCTAAGTAATGCGTGGTTGGTTTTAAACTACGTGCGTAAATACCCAACAGTATTGAGCGGCCTAAACCGCATTGAGTTGGCTATCTACAAAGCTATCGTGGTAAACTGCGGAGAGGAAATAAGATGAAAAGCAAGAACAATTCCCGACACGGCAAATCAAAGTCATTTGGCTCGATTGGCAAGAAAGCCCCACGGCACATCAATCACGACTTAAATGTCTTTGATGCTAGCAAACCTAAAAAGGTGCGGGTCAACAAGCGGCCTAAAGCTTTGCGGGGTATGCGCTGATGGGTAAGGCTCCATACATCCGCCCTCGAAAGCGAGGCAACACAACTGTCTATGGCTTTCGCCCCACAGATGAACTACTTCGAGCGTTTCCCGATCTTACACGGGAGACATTCACTTCGTCATCGGAAGCCAATACTTATGGCAACACTATTAAACGTAAGTTCGAGAAATGGAAGGCAGGGGAACATCACGATATTTACGTGAATAAGGATTCTGTCGAGGCTTTAGTGCAATATTATTTAAATTCTATGAGATTTAAAAACATTAAGACCAACAATACCAAGCGTTCTTATCTTGAACATCTACGTCACGTAGCACCTATTCACATAACTAACACATCCTTTGATCGTATGCTTGTGTCAAATGTTGACTATGACTACGTGAATACACTGTGGCTACACATAAAGGATAAGGTGTCTACACACAAAGCGAACCACACTTTCAAGGTTTTAAAGCTGGTATGGAATGAAGCGTTTCGCGCAGGGAAAGTTAAAAACAATCCTTTTTCATCAGTAAAATTGCCTAAGCTGCCAGATCGTCAGGTGATGTGGACAGATGACCAGATCAAAGGAATGGTGGCCTATTGTGATGAACATGACCAACACGCAATGGGTACGATGATCACGATGTGTTATGAGTTCTGCCAACGGCCTATCGATGTACGCAAAATGAAATGGTCTAACGTAGATGGTCGCACTGGTGTGTCTAACTTCCGACAACAGAAGACCGGAAAGCAAATGGCTATCAAGGTAACTAATGCTGTACAAAACCGATTACACCTACATCAACGCCGTAACACAGATGATTTTATCTTTGCTACAAACTACGCAAATAAGCCGTTTACTGCTGATAGGCTAAACAAAGTCTTCCGGTCATTGGCAGAGGGTTATGGGTTGCCTGAAGTGCAGTTAGTGGATCAGTTTAATAAAGATGGCAGTCAGAAGTATTCAACCATCTGGCTGGCAGATTTACGTAGAACTGGGATAACTCACGCATCTCAATGTGGGTGTAGTGATCGAGAGCTAATGAGTCTGTCGGGCCATCGTAATCCACAAATGCTGGTTGTTTACGCAGTCGAAGGTGAAGTCGAGAGTACCAACGCTAATAAGAAGCGGGGGCTGCTAGATGCTTAACTTAGATCTGGTTGGCTGCATACACTGTAATGCAGTCAGGACTGTTGTAACCGACTCTAGACCAACGGTGAAGGCGGGTATACGTTACACACGTAGAAAGCGTGAGTGCGTGAAATGTGCTGCAAAGTATTGGACTAAAGAAGTCTTAGATCATCAGTGCCGCGAATATATAACGAGTGAGGAAAAAATGTGATGAGTAAAACTAAATCAAAAAACTCAGTCTATGAAGAAGAGATGAACTGTTACGTTAAGATCAAGGGCTTTACCATTTATATTGAAGTTAGCGAAGCAACCCACAATGAACCTTCAGTAACTTTCTGGACTGAAGCTTACCCTGTAGATAGTACCACAAAACTGAAGATTGATAAGAAATATTCAGAGCATTGGCCGGGTAAAAGAACTTAGTGCTTAACAAAGTGGCGGCTTTCTAGATTAGTTATTTCTGGAGCCGCCATTTTTATTTTTAACAGAATCAAAAAACTTTTTTAAAAAAATGGCAGATTTGGCAGACTGCCAATTTACTTTCTGCCCTGCCAAATTACCCTCAAAATTATATATTATTGTTATTAATCAATAAGTTGGCTCCGGCGGTTGGGATCGAACCAACGACCAATTGATTAACAGTTGTCCTTTGTTTTCAATGACTTACGTAACTTTATACTCAATACCTGTTAACACTAGGTGTTGTTGAAAGTAATTAGCAAATGTATTAATTAAGTGGTTGACAAGATCTAGATCCCCTATAAGCTGACGCTGTCTCTTTGGAGAGGCAGAACCAACCAAAGACTATAACAACAGGTGACCAATGACAAATTCAATCAATTTAAAAATAACATTAGAGAAGACTGATGTAAAAGTTTACACAGTCGAGTACACACTCGAAAGAAGCGATCTTATTGAGTGGGTAGATAAAAATCGTGGATCATATCAGAAGGTCGAAGTAGACCCTACACTAGATCCTAATGATGGTACTGAGGAAGTATCTTGTACTGAAGATCAATACTATGATTTACACATAGACAATTATATCGATGATCAAGATCCAGATCTTTTGTTTACTGATAATTGCCACGATCACGATAAATGTAAATTTGTAAGTGAAGAGTGTTCAATTCTACAAACTTATGCAGCAGACTAATGACCTACGCTGAACAACTAGAAGTTATTAAAGGCATACCAATCCGAGAAGGTGATACAAAAGTTATAACGTGTCCTTTCTGCGGTGGCCTAAAGAAGCTGGCAGTGTCCAAGATCGATGGTCAACTCAAGTGGTACTGCTATCGAGCCAGTTGCAATGGAAAAGGTATTTACACAGGCAAGCGCAATCTAGCAGCTGCTAAAAACTATATGGCTAATAATGTAGCAGCCAGAGCAATTATTAAAAGACCAATACCTTCCATAACTACTTCAGTAGAAAACCATCAACCCGCGCTCGATTATCTAACAAGCGTCAATAGTCTTGAGGCATATCAAGCTGGTTACATAAGTATTAGATACGCTCCGGCTGAGGACAGAGTACTATTTTTGAGTGAAGAAGGTGCGGTAGGTAGGTCATTAAAAAAGTATGGGCCTAAGTGGATCTCTTATGGAATAACTACTGACGGCCTTCATGTAGGTAGTGGTGAAATTGCGGTGCTGGTTGAAGACGTACCATCAGCCTGTTCAGTAAGTAGGCTAAAAGGAATTTGTGGGGTTGCGTTGCTAGGGACAACAGTATCTATGCAAATAAAAAAATCGCTTGGAAGGTATAACACTGTATATTTAGTCTTGGATAAAGATGCTTCTGCTAAAGCACTGGCCCAAACAAAGTACATAGATAAAAGCTTTAAAGTGCGACTAACAAAAAAAGACTTGAAGTATTTAACAAGTGCATCCATAAAAGATTTACTAACTACTTTGTAATATTACTTATAGAAAGATCATAACTATACATTGATCAGTAAAGAGGGGGAATTAACAAAATGATGCGAAAAAAGAATTGCCGACAAAAGACCATACGAAACAGAAGCAGAGTTGGTGCTGGTGGACTTACTCTTGCCACTGGAATGACCCTTTGGGAATATCGCCAACGGTCAGGAAGATCTTTTAATGGAAAGCCACCCGTATCCGTAAACGGATTATGGTTGATGCTCAGTAAGGTTGGTTTATCGACTTATGGAGCGTTGGCTGGAATAAGAGCATCCTCATTTCCCAATCCTGTATTGGCTCCCCCTCAACCAAATAAAAATTGTTTGCCTAATAGAGAGCGTTCTGCATTCGGATCGCTGACGATAGGTGCTGGTAATATAGTAATCACGGGCGACTGTGAAATTTATGACAAACATTTTTAGAGTAAAATAAGGGACCAAACTTATGACTACGAAAAAAAGCCGTGCAATTTGCATTATAGATTATGAGATTGAAGGCAACTATAGAGATGCTGGAGCAGTTGAAGAAAAAGTAGAACTTGCTATTAAAAACTTGGTTGAGGGAGACAAACAAGTAGTACACTGGCAAGTAGAGTTACGTGAGCGTAGAGGTGAAGGCGCTCCTGACTTAGGAAAAATGAAATTTCGAGCTAACTAATTACGTAAATATCTGTTGATAAAGAACCCTGCTTTCGAGCGGGGTTTTTTTTGTTGCTTTTTTTACAGACCTCTTTATTAAGTGTTGGATAGAGAGGATTATAAATGCACCAATCATTATTGAATACCTGCCTTAGCAATAAATTTTATAACAATAACAAAACGAAGCTTAGAACTTCATTATTTGAGGAAACGCAGCAAGACTTATACAAAACAATCGTTTCAATGCACGATAAGTTTGAGAAAGATATTACACCACAAGAGCTTTTTAATTTTTGGAAATCGGAAAATCCTACGAGTACAGGTTCGTGGACACACGAAATTGAAAATGAAATCTCTTTAGTCGCAGAGTCTAAATCCTTAGATACGGAAATAGCTCACACCATAATAGAAAATATCTGGCGGCAACACGTTGGCCTAGACATTGCTAACTTAGGTATCGCTATGTCTGAAGGCGATACTGGTAGTATGGATAAACTAGTTACGTTACTAGATCGTGTTTCGAAGGGCTATATGCCTGATGACTTTGCCGAAGATGTTACAGATGACATTTACGAACTTCTCGCGGTAGTCAGTAATGATAATCGTTTCAAATTTAACATCGAGACTTTGTCGCGCAATTGCTACGGCATAGGTCGGGGTGAATTTGGTGTGATAGCTGCTTACTCAAATGTAGGTAAAACTGCATTGGCAATTAGTTTGTGTGCCGCTCCGGGCGGCTTTTGCCAACAGGATGCCAAGGTCTGCTACATTGCAAACGAAGAAGTAGCTAAACGTACCAAGCTTCGAGCTATTCAGGCTTATACTGGAATGACGAAGGAAGAGATCGAGTTCGATCCTCAAGCCGCCGCTGCTCGATATTCTGGTATTAAAGACCGACTGATATTTGTAGATGCACAAGGCTGGGACATTCAGATGCTGGATGCTTACCTAAACAAGCAAAAGCCTGAAGTCTGTATCGTTGACATGGCGGATAAAATTGCACTGACCCAACTCTTCAATAGTGGGCATGAGCGACTACGTGAGCTATATTACAGATTACGTGAGTTAGCCAAGAAGCATGACTGCGCCCTGATTGGATTGTCTCAGGCCAGTGCTGAAGCTGAAGGTAAAACACGGCTTACTCCGACAATGCTGGAAGGCTCCAAGGTGGGTAAGATTGCAGAGACCGATATACTCATTGGTGCTGGAAAAATGAATGATGCAGAAAACCCTGATGATCCCACCCGCTACTTAACAGTGATGAAAAACAAAATTTCTGGCTGGCACGGGACTGTTATCTGCCAACTGAATGCACAAACCTCACGCTACGAGGTTTAATATGAAAATTCTTATTTTAGACTTAGAGACTACTGTCGAGCGTATCGAAGGTCGTATAGACAACTCGCCCAAAAACCCGCGCAATAAGTGTGTGTCTGGTTATTGGGGGTGGTTAGGCACAGAGACTGTAGATTACGTAAAGAAGGCAGTCTGGTATCACAAAGATTATGATGGCTGTGATCCAACAGATGAACTGAAAGCAGACTTATTGGCTGCTGATATGTTGGTTTGCTACAACACAAAGTTTGATGCTGAGTGGCTGCTTGAAATGGGGTTCAGACTACCGCCCTTGGTCTATGACTGTATGATCATCGAGTACTTACTTGCCAAAGGCCAACGCAGACCTCTGTCACTGAAAGCCAGTGCCATCAGACGTAAGGTAAACAGTCTTAAAAAATCTGAATTAGTAGATGAAATGTTTAAGTCCGGTACTTGTTTTTCAGAGATGCCGTTAGACGTTGTTAACGAGTATGCGGAAGCAGACGTAAAGGCTTGTGGCGAGTTGTATATTGCCCAGCTAGAGATCTTAGATCGTGAACATAATCAATCTTTAAAAAAAGTCATACCCTTTATGAATGAGATGCTTTTGTTTCTGTGTGAAATAGAAATGAATGGTGTGAAAGTCGATCTAGAAGCCTTGGAAGAGGTTGAGCGAGAGTTCGAAGCTGAGAAGGTGATAATAGAAACTAGGCTAAATGAGTTAGTTGAACTGGTTATGGGCGATACCCCTATTAACCTAAATAGTGGGGCGGATCTGTCCTCTGTCGTGTACTCTCGTAGGGTAATTGACCGACATATTCATCAACAGACCTTTAACATTGGCACGAATGAAGCAGGGAAGTCTCTCAGGCCACCTTACATGAGCAACAATCAATTTGTTGAGGCTGTTCGAGCTACCACTAACATAGTCCACAAGACGCAAGCTACCGTGTGCCCTGACTGCAATGGCATTGGCTCGATACAAAAGTTCAAAGTAAAAACTAAAATTAAATTGGGTAAGAAGTATCGGGTACAAGGCGAAGCATATAAGAACCGAACTAAATGTAAAACTTGCGAAGGCGTAGGTGCTATTTACGTAAGCACTGGGGTTACTGCGGGTCTCAAAATGTCCCCAAGCTCACCATATGACGCTAGTATTAATGGCTTTAAGACCGATAAAGAAACTATCAAAGCATTAATTACGCAAGCACACAAAAAGCAGAATGACACAGCGGTGGAGTTCCTGACTAAGATTAGTAGGCTTAATGCTCTGTCTACTTACTTAGATAGTTTTGTTGCAGGTATCCAAAGAGGCACACGCAACAGTGGATTTCTTCACGCTAATTTTAATCAGTGTGTCGCGGCTACGGGACGATTGTCGAGTGGCGGTGGTATGTCCATCAACTTACAGAACCAGCCTAAGCGAGGATTTCCGGTACGCAAATGCTTTGTCAGTCGATTTAAAAACGGGAAAATAATTGAAAGTGATTATGTCGGACTCGAATTTAGGACGGCAACGGAACTGTCTAGGGATTCACAAGGACTAGCTGACATATTAGAAGGTAAAGACATACACAGACAGACGGCTAGCATCTGCTTACAGAAACCCGCTGACGCAGTAAGTAAGGATGAAAGACAAGGCCATAAGTGGGCGAGTTTCCAGCCTCTTTTTGGGGGTACTGGGGCAGGGCAGCCGCCTCATATAAAGTCATACTTTGAAAAGTTCTATTCAATTTATCCGGGCATACACTCTTGGCATCAGTCATTAATGACGGGCACTTTGAAGAATGGCACAGTCGAAACGCCGTCTGGTAGAATGTACTTTTGGCCCAACGTAACTAGAACAAAAAACGGGCGGGTCACAAGTGCTACTCAGATACTAAACTACCCCGTCCAAGGCTTCAGTGCTGACCTTGTGCAGCTTGCTTGCATCAGGGCACATAATTTATTTAAACAAGAAAATCTACAGTCAAAACTGATACTTACAGTCCATGACAGTATTTGCGTAGATGCCCATCCAGATGAAGTTGAGCAAGTAAAAAACATACTGACTATTGCTATGACGGGCGTTGGAGATGAAGCAGAAAAACGCTTTGGATACAAAACAGTAGTGCCTTTAGACATAGAAATTTCGGGTGGAAAAAACTGGTTAGATCAAGAAGAATACGCTTGATTACGCCACCTAGTTAGCGTATAATGAAAGTTCCCAATTAAGGATTTAATTAATGTCAGAACTAATACTCCAAGAAAATGGTTTATCGATAGATGAAATTAGTGCCCAGTTAGGCGCTGCCTCGACTCAAACTGGGCCAAGCATACCAAGCCTAGCTATGAATTATGATGGTGAGAATGGCCCAATGGGTGCGTTCTATCTCAAGACAGGTCAAGATCAAGCTTACGCAACTGAAGGCGTAAAGTTTAGAGCGTTTAGTAACCATATCCAATATCAACATTGGGGAGATGATAATTCTTTAATTAACAAATCTCTTATGATTAAAAATGCGAGGGAAGAAGCAAGAGATCAACTAGGCGGCGTTAATTGTGGAATGCCTTCCTATGATGACCTGATGCAACTCGATATTGAGCAAAGAAAAAAATATCAGGGTATTGATAGATATAGAGTAGTACGAGGCTTAGTCTCCTATGTTGGGAAGACTTCGGATGGTCGTGAAGTTACGATAGAAAACCAGCCGTGTATTCTGTCTGTAAAACGTAAAAACTACGGCCCGTTTTGGCATGACGTTATAAAAAAACTTCCTCAAGGAATGAACCTGTGGGACTTTGAAAGCATACTTTCGAAAGAGACCCAAACTAATTCTCATGGCAAAAAGTATTATGTTATGCACTTTGCTCCACAGTTCGGTAGCCCCATCCCAATGGATCAGCTTACCTACGACAGTCTTGCTCACGTAACTAACTTAATCACCGCAGAGAACAAGCGGATCGATGAGATGTATAAAGCAGTTTCGATGGATATTGCAGACGCCTCTGCCTCAGAGCGCATTGCAGATAAAGTTCAAGCTAGCTTGGATGCAGACGTAGCATAATGGGTATTATTATAGATATGAGCAATGAGGCGTACCACAAACAAAGTGGTATTTCCTCTACCGCAGTAAAGTCTGTCTATAAGAAAAGTCTTGCTCACTGGAAGGGCGAGAAACGTGTACAGACAGCAGCTTTTTCAATGGGGTCTGCTGTTCATGCATTACTTTTGGAAGAAAGTAAGGAATTAGTAATTAAAGGGCCAAAGACTAGGCGTTCTAAAACTTTTACCGAGATGGAAGAAAAGTTAGAGCCTGATCAAGTGATACTCACAGAAGTTGAATACAACGTAGCTAATAAGATAGCGCGAGAAACCTTAAATAATAAAAACTGCGAAGCTTATTTACGTCATAAAGATAGGCAAAATGAGGTTAGTATATTTGCAGAGTGTGAACGGACGGGATTGGTCATAAAAACCAGACCGGACTTGTTTATACCCTCTGAGGGCACTGTTTTTGACGTAAAAACTACTCAAGATGCAAGTCCAATTGGGTTCGCAAAAGAGTGCTGGAAGTACAATTACGATTTGCAAGCTGCGTTCTACATTTACACCTGCAAAATGGCTGGACTTTTAGTCGATAGTTTTAAATTTATTTCAGTTGAAAAGGCAAGTCCGTATGCCTCTCATATTCACGTAGTTAGTCCAGAATTATTGGATAATGCTACGGAACGAATGCACAATACTTTAGCTATTATTGCTGAAGCTACTGAGAAAGAAGAATTTGGCACTGGGTGGGGTGAATATAGCATCCTTGAACTCCCCAAGTGGCTATAACTACAGCCAGTGCCAAACAGAAGGGCCGAAAGCATCAGCAGTGGGTTAGGGACATTATATTAAGTCTTTATCCCCAGCAACTCCTTCCCGATGATGTTAAGTCCACTTCTTCCGGCGCTGGCGGCGAGGACGTTCAGCTAAGTCCCGCTGCCAGACGCCTATTTCCTTATTCTATTGAGTGCAAAGCTTACAAGTCTTTCGCATTTTACAAAATTATGGATCAGGCCGCTGCCAATGCTCCAAAGGGTGCAGAGCCACTAGCTATTATTAAAGGGGATCGCAAAAAGCCCTTAGCAGTGGTCGATGCAGAGCATTTTTTTAAGTTAACTAAAGAGGTGACTAATGAGCATTCCAACTAATTCTATTCGTTTAGATATATTTATTGATCCGCCCACTGGTGATTTACAGATTGATGTTATTGATAATTTAACCGCAGACCTCGGCTCGAAGCAGGTAAGTTACTATTCAGACGTAGTAAGTGGGTTAATAGCTAAGTTACATTCTGAAATAGGAAGTTTTCAAGAACACGGGTCATTGTTACGAGAACTGTCTGATCTTTATGATCACATTGATAATTTAGAAGACGATCTTGGTGTTGAGTTTGAGCCAGATGAAGAGCTTTTAGAGGCAATTAAAGAAAAACAAAAAGACGGCAATGTCGTCAAATTTAAGAAAAAGTTACACTGATGGCTAAGTGGGGCGCAATCCCGCCAGTGGAACCGTGGACTAATCATTTAACTATGAAGACGCCACACAAACCCGCTCCTGACGTTGTGAACAGTCCACCTCATTATAACGAAGGCACGATTGAATGCATAGACGCAATGAAGGCTATGGCAGACGGCGTACTGAATGTCTCTGCACATGAAGCTTACTGTTGGCAGAATGCTTTCAAATACCTTTGGCGGTGGCCTTACAAGGCTGGCGTTGAGGATCTGAAGAAATGCCGTTGGTACTTAGATCGTTTAATTGAGGAGTTAGAAGAATGAAATCACCATCTAAAATCGGTTGCTCCAGAGATGAACAATTATTGTATGCTATGGCTGAAGCGGGTTCAGAATTTCCTACTCAGGATTATTCTTCTACCCCGCTGGAAATGGTCACAGAGTTTGCAGAATGTATGGGGCAACCGCTTAATGTTCCTTGGTGTGAAGACAAGCCTCTCGAAGAATTAAGATGGGACATGATCAGCGAAGAATACGAAGAAGCTTTTGATGAGAGTTGCTACAAAAAAAACCCTGAAAATATGCTTAAAGAACTTGCTGATATGTCAATTAATATTAATGGCTACTGCGCCACTTACGGTTGGAACTTAGACGAAGCCATCCGCCGTGTTCATCTCTCAAACATGAGCAAATTGGGCCAAGACGGCAAGCCCGTAAAAGACTCCAGAGGCAAAGTGCTGAAGGGGCCAAACTACAAACCAGCAATACTCACAGATTTAGTGGAGACCAATAATGAGTAATTATTTACCTACAGACTATCAGACGTTTATCGCCACCAGCCGTTATGCACGTTGGCTTGATCAGGAAGGCCGCCGTGAAACGTGGTCCGAAACTGTCTCTCGCTATATGAAAAATATAGTTATGCCCATTACTGGAGATGATAGTTATATAAAGAATATCGAACAAGCTATCTTAGGCTTAGAAGTAATGCCTTCGATGCGCTCCTTGATGACGGCGGGGCCAGCCGCTGCACGGGACAATACTTGTATGTATAATTGCTCTTACTTACCTGTAGATGATCCTAAGTCATTTGACGAAGCTATGTTCATTCTTCTCTGTGGAACGGGTGTGGGCTTCAGTGTTGAGCGCCAGTTCATCAGTAATCTTCCAGATGTGCCAAAGCTCTTTGAGAGCGACACAATCGTTATGGTTAGGGATAGTAAGGAAGGGTGGGCTAAAGCGTTTAGACAAGTTCTTGCTCTCCTTTGGGCTGGTGAAATTCCTAAATGGAATATAAGTAAGGTGAGACCAGCGGGTGCGAGGCTTAAAACCTTTGGGGGAAGGGCATCCGGCCCCGCTCCGCTGGTCGATCTGTTTAATTTTGCAGTTAGCACTTTCAAGGCTGCACAGGGCCGAAAACTGTCGAGCATCGAGTGCCACGATCTAATGTGTAAGATTGGTGAGGTAGTCGTAGTAGGTGGCGTAAGACGATCTGCTATGATTAGTTTATCAAATCTATCAGACGATCAAATGCGTCATGCTAAAAGTGGTAAGTATTTTGAAACTAATCCCCACCGCAACTTAGCAAACAACTCTGTAGCATATTCACAAAAGCCAGACAGCATGAGCTTTATGCGCGAGTGGATGGCTTTAGTTGAAAGCGGATCTGGTGAGCGGGGTATCTTTAATCGTCAGGCGGCAAAAACACAGGCTGCTAAGAATGGTAGGCGTGAGGCTAACTACGAATTTGGGACCAATCCTTGTTCTGAGATAATTTTAAGGCCAAACCAATTTTGTAATCTTACTGAAGTAGTTGTAAGGGCCACAGACACAGTCGAAGATTTAGCTCGTAAAGTCCGTATCGCTACAATCTTGGGTACTATACAAAGTACTTACATAAAGTTCCCTTACCTACGTAAGACTTGGGAGACTAATACCGCAGAAGAGCGTTTGTTAGGGGTATCTCTAACAGGAATAATGGACAATCCATTAATGACTACTGCTAATGCGGCTTTGCAAAAAACTTTGGGGCATTTAAAAGATGTTGCTATTAACACTAATATTGAGTGGGCTGAACGCCTTGGCATCCCTCAGTCTACTGCTATTACGTGCGTTAAACCTTCCGGTACGGTATCACAACTGGTTGATAGCGCCTCTGGTATTCATGCTCGTCACTCACCCTATTATATTCGTACTGTTCGTGGTGATACTAAAGACCCACTAACTCAGTTTATGATAGACCAAGGCATTCCTAGTGAACCAGAAGCATTTAAACCTGATCAAACGACAGTATTTAGCTTTCCCATGAAAGCTCCTAACGCTGCTGTATGCACTAAGGATATGACGGCTCTTAAACAGCTTGAGATGTGGCTATTGTACCAAAGACATTGGGCAGAACATAAACCAAGTGTCACTATTAACGTAAAGAAAGACGAATGGTTTGAAGTAGGTGGGTATGTGTATGAAAACTTTGACGAAATGTCGGGCGTTTCATTCCTACCATATGACGATCACATTTATCAGCAAGCACCTTATCAAGAGTGTGATAAAACAACATATAACGAGTTGTTAAAAAAAATGCCGTCTAAGATAGATTGGTCTGCATTGTCAGACTATGAACTCGAAGACACTACAGTATCTATGCAAACACTTGCGTGTTCTGGAGACAGTTGTGAGCTAGTAGATATATCTGCGTAACTAGTTATTTTTACATAAAAAAACCTACAGATCGCTTGACCTCTAGGCTCGTTTATTGTAAAATGTTACCAGAATAAGGTTAATGATTGGTCACCTTGTTCGTTGGTTGGAAACCCCTTGCTTTGGTTGGCGAGGGGTTTCTTTTTATGGGAAGGCGTCTTGCATCTGTACACTTACGGACGGCGTTTCTTCGCCTTGTGCGCTATCAACAATAGCTCCGGGGTACGCCATTGGCAAAGTGCTTAATTTGTTTGCAGTGCCTTCAACAATACCTTTACCAACTGCTTTAAGTGTGCCCGTAATCCCTAATTCTTTTGCTATTATTAAATATTCTTTAGCGGCCTGAAACCCACTTCTACTAATAGTAGGGTTTGCATCGAGCATTGCAGCTAACAGTCTGGGTTGTTTAAGTAATATGGTAAGCTCTTGTACCTGTTTACCTAAAGGGAATTGATCTACAAATTTCTTAAATGCCGCAGAACCAATTGCCGCTGCCTGAAGGCTGGCGTTACCTGTACCAAACAAGACACCAATATTCGCACCCGCTATTCGAGCTATGTTCTTTTGAATATCTGGCGTATCACTCATAACTTTATTGAAAACGGCTGGGTCACGTAAGCCTTTTTCTATCCTTAGACCTTCTGCCAACATATTAAGAATAGCGTCCCGTTCCTGTGGCCCCATAATTTCTTTATTGACCATAGTATCTAAAATATTGGTATCGCCTTTTCTGCCACTTAAAGGTTTTAGAAGTCTTTCGGATATTTTGAGTAAATCAGGAGATCCATCAGGTTTAGTTGCGCCCCTAAATAGTTCATCCATTGTAGCGTTTCTAAAATCAATCTTAGCGTCAATTGTAATAGCTTCATCTGCAAGTCTTGAGAAACTTTCTACAGGGTTAGCATCATCGATGGCTTTGCCTATTGCTTCAGGAAGTTTTTCATTTGCTGCGGAACTTAAATCTTCTATTAATTTATTCGCTGTACGCCTTGCATCGTAGAGTAATGTAATATTGTTTCTGAGATCTGGAAACTTATCGAGTAAGTCTGAGTTTTTAGAAACAAACTCTTCAATAGCTTCTGCGCTTAATTCAGCTTGTGTTCCATCTACATTCTTCCCGGCAAGTTCCTCGATCTTTGACCTTAAAAAATCTTCTTGGGCAGCAGACATTTCATCACCTAAACTTAAAGGTAGATTATCTGCCTCAGTAGTTAAGGCTGTTTTATCTGCACTTTGTCCACCTTCGTTAAGTTTAAAATTATCAGTAGCAGTCTCTGGCCCACTTCGACTATAGGTAGCACCTTCGGGTCTATTAAACAGTTCGTCTAGTCGTTCTTGGTCTGCCACCCCATCTGGCAATTCCTCTTTTGAAATAGGATTTCCGTCAGCATCTACTACATCATCAGAAAATTGTCTTTTAGGGCCACGGCGTCCATCCGGCGGAAAAACTCTTTCACCATCAATTATAACAAAGCCATCACCTTCTTGAGTGCCTATAGGATAGCTAGTATTCTCTGGGTACAGTAAACCTTCATTAGTAGCGACTTCAGTGTTACTTGTACGTGTGCCATCGTCACCTAATGTAGAAGCTTTTCTACGTGCTTCGTCCTCAGCCCTAAGAACTGCTAAGTCCGGGCCTAGATCATCAGCAAATTGTGTAGCGTCCCGTAACTCCCCAAAGTTAGTACCTGCGTCACGGCCCCCTGCACCAAAACCCTCGCTTAAAACATCTGTATCTCTTACTGTAGTGCCGCCTGTTTTTTCGGTAGAAAGTATGTCTTTAGTAAAATACCTATTAAAGCGTTTGTTTAATTCTAAACTAAAGTTTCTAGCAAGTCCTACAGTGTCACCCGCTGCTCCTTGTAGTTTATTCAATTCATCAATACTTGCGCCAGCTAATTCATCAAACAAACCTGCGTGGAAATAATCGTTATTAGCACCAAACTTGCGAGAATTAGACAACATAATAGAACGAAATTTTAATATTTCTCCTACTGGTATTCCTTGACCATTTTTAATTTTTTGGTTTAGAATATCTATCGCTGTGTCTATTTCATCTCCACCAGCAATTCGCATCCCATCAAGAAGGTCGTTTGCGTAAATTCCATCTATCGCTTCAGATATTTTTTTACCGTCTAGAATTTGGTTTTTGTCTATGCGGTTCCAAAGAAAAGTTTCCATCTCACGTATGTTAGTTTTTGCTTGAAATAGAGTTTTTTGAGCCAGTGCAGAAGCCGCTGCTTGATCGCCTGTGCCTTTTATAGCCTTCATGGCTTCTGCTACATTGCTGGAAGAATTTGCAAAACGTGCATCTATCATAGCCGAATACGCTCTTGTACGTAGCGCCTCTGCGGCGGCTGTATTTCCAGCCCGTGCAAGGATCTCTGATACCTCAAATATGCCAGTTATAGCATTATTAGCCCGTTGCATAATTTCGCCACCAAACTGAGGACTTTCGCCCATCAAAGTTTTTTGTAACGCTAAAAGAGTAGGGTTATTACTTACTGTACCCGCTGGTAATAAATTGACTGCGTTTGGCGTGAGAGGATTAGCATCTTCCAATGCTAGTTGTGTCTCAATGTCAGACTGCATTCTTTCGGGTGTAAATTTGTCTGCCTCAAGTCGTAAGGCATCTGCCATTTCTGTGTTGCCGTTTTTAGCCATTAAATCGGCTTCTCTTAACAGAGACTGCCTACTTGCATCTGCTGCCACAAGTATCTGTTGATAAGCCCCTTGCTGGGCCGCAGATGTAGTGACGCCTTTCATAGCTTGCTTAAATATACCGCTTACTACACGTACCCCCGGTAAATTTCTTGCTATTGCAGGGGTAATATTGCCAGTTAAAGCACCAAGGATTTCCCCGCCAGCTACTGCATAGGGATTATCACCCATTCCAATTGCTTCTACCGTACTTGCGCCAATCGCAGAACCCGTAGTTGCGTATGCTTCACCCTTAATAAATTTTTTCGGGTTATTTTTTATAGATTGCATAAGAGGATTAGCTATCCCAAAACCAGCTTTTGCTGCTTTTAAAAGAGCAATTCCGGGCAAAACATTTTCTGCAATAACGCGAGAAGCAGCGGCCTGAGTTCTATATTCATCAGGAATTTCATTAATATTATCTACGTACTTTGTTTTGTTATCTTCATCAAAGTCTGTACCAAAAGTTTTATTAACTGTTGAAGCAACTAAGTTTGCAGCGGGGTCAGTAGTAACATTAGCAACCTTTTCTATACCTCTTCTTACATTTTGGCTTCCAAAAGGGGCTACCTCTGAAGAGAACAAAAAATCTTTTGGGTCAGTGCTTAAATAAAAATCTGGATCATAGTTAGGGGAATCTGGATCGTCTACTCCTTCAGGTGGGTTTAAACTTGCCAACTTGTTAGCTCCGGCTCTTACGCCGCCTTCAACAACCTGCGGGATCATATTAAGTAAATCACCGGGCAAGCCTATTATGTTAGTTAGCCCTGTAGCTCCCATATTCATATTGGCTTCGAATTGACTGTCTATATCTTCGCGAACAGTCTTACCTGATGTCAAATAATCTAGTAAGTCACTAGTACTTACCCCGGCATCAAGGGCTTGTTGTAGATCAAGGGTCTCATCATTAACATTTAGCACGCCATTACTGTCTTGTAGTAGGATGTTAATAATATCTAAATCATCGACATTGTTTTCTCGATCAGACCTGATTTGATCAACATTAATTTTTCTTGACTCTTCTGCCATTTATAATTCCTTACTAATCAATTTTTTATAATATATGAGCTTACTGATGGTTTATTTTTAGGATTAGCCCCACCCATATATTCTAAGACAGTGGTGTAAGTTCTTTCCAACTCTTGTAAGGCAGCGCGGGTAATAGTAGCCTTCGATAAAGCAGCTTTTGTTATAGTACCTGCGCTCTCTGCTTGATTTAGCTTCTGTAAACTTATTTTGATTTGGTTAAGAGTTAAGCCTACTTGGTCTCTGGCTTTATTTGGACCTGTAAGTACTTTTCCGGCTTCTGGTAAAGTTCTAAGTATCTGTTGTTTGTTCCAAACGCTGTCCTTAGTGCTACTTGCCGCCGCAATGTTTATTAAAGTATTTAATCTAAGGTTGTCCATAAACCTGATAGCTGCATTGGCTTCAGGATAAGCTCCGCCGCCCAGTGCATCTGCGGCTGTTCCAATGACCTTTTTAAATGCGCCTTCGAGGCCAAAGGCATCTTCTAATCCAGCCAAGGAACTAGCAGCTACTCGGAAATCATCGTTTGACCTTATCATTTCGGGAGTGATAGTTATTTGTTCACCATCTAGCCCTACAAATGTAAGTCCATTTTTTTTCCAATTAGGATCAGATCTTGAAAGAGCCGCATCTAATGAAGGCGCTGCATCTAATCCTGTCTCAATGACTTGACCCGTTCTATCGGTTAGATCAACAATCATAGGCATACCACTGAAAGTAGTTGATATTTTAATGGTTTTATTAACTATCTGTGATGCCAGCTTTCTATTCTCTGGAGTATCCTCAAAACCCATATCACTCATTACTTGAGACACATTGCCTAACTTAATTCCACTCCATCCTTTTTCTTCCGCATCTTTTTGGTCTGCTTCTGACCTAATTTCCAGAGTATCCCCGTTCAGGTAATAAGTACGCACTGGGTAGTCAGCAGTCTTTGCAGTCGAGTCTTTCCACGTAGTTTCCCACTTGGTAAGTACGTTAATAAGCTCTTGCCCTGTTTTATTTGCGTTTTCTGGTAAGGCTAAATGTGTTTTGAGAGCAACTTGATATGCATTTATATCTTCGCCTTCAGCAATTTTACCTTCAGATGCCGCTAGAACCGAACGTACTCTGGCAAAACTATCCAGATCTTCTTGTTTAGTAAGTTTGTTTGGACCTAGTGCCGCCAAGTGAGCGTCTAAGTCCCGTGTTGATTTAAAGTTTTGTTGTAAGGGGTCTAGGTCTTGAGAAAGCTTAGTAGCCGCTACCTGATCAATTTTTGAATTATAAATACCTTGGACTAGAGATAAAGCTTCTGGTTTTTCGCTTAACAATCCTGTGTCGATAATTGCTTTTAAGTTTTCAGAACTCATCTTCACAAGGTTTTCTTGGTCATTAAACCACTTTGGCGGTTTGTCTGTAATATCTGTAAGCTCTTTCCATTCTTTTTCGATTGCAGCCATAGCAGCACTGTCAGGGACGGTAACTTTGTTGTCGGCTCCTACAGTTAAAAAACCATTTTCTGCATACTTAGCTTTTAAGAAACGCTCTTTAGCAGGTAGTTTTAGTTCAGCTTGCAAATCATCTACGTTAGCCCGTTCTACAGCGAGGCTTTTCAACAGTAGTAAGTCGGACATAGATTGTAGGTTTTGCTGGTAGAATGGATCATCTGGATCTAGTTTACCCTGTGCCTTAATAGCTTGTTCATAAAAATCAGCGTCTTTATCCAGTGTTTTAGACAATGTTGCAAAACTAGTAGAATTTTCTTGCGCTTGCTTTATTCCCAGAGCAAGTTGAATATTATCGCCAAAGGTAGTGCCTTTTTCGTATATTACAGAATACATTTGTAAGTCACTGAGCGGCTTTAAAAGCAACTTTTCTACATTATTAAATATTTTAGCGTCTTCTACTTCTGCTTTTTTGACCGCTATTACACTTTTAACCAATGTTTTTTCTTCATCAGTTTTTGCTACAGCGTTTAGTATGGTATTTAAACTTGTTTGTTCTCCCTTGCTGTCTACAGGCATTCCTAAAAGCTCTTTTTGAGTATAATTGCCTACTACAGTATAGAATTTTTGCCCAACCGCCCAAGCCCTAATAGCTCTAGCATCGTCACTATCCTCGCCTTGGTTAGCGATTACTTTTTGCAGTTCGCCTTGCCAATTATTTTCTCTAAGATCACCTGTATCATAAAAAGGCTTAGTGTAAGGTTTAAGATCTACTTTTTGAGAAGAAGAAGTAACAGGTACTTCCTCAGTAGTCATTTCCAATTGACTTGCATACAGACCAGAATCAAGCATCTGTTGGGCTTCTGCTGCTGCTTTTATTTTTTTTGGGTCTTTACCTTCATATTCTGCAAATCTTTTTAGATCTTTAGCAGAAAGGGGTCTTTGTACCCCACCTTCAACATACTTTCCAAGGGTTCTATCAAAACTTGTACTAACAAACGGACCAATTCTATCTACCCTTTTTGCGGGGCGTTGGTCAAAACCACCGTCTACACTTACTGTTTCTGTACCCATATCCGTTACGGGAAAACTTAATCTATTACTGTTCATTAGTTCAGCAGTAGCAGTTCTAAGGCCGTTGTAGTCATTGTCAGAAGCTTTAAGATCATTTTTGAAGTATGATATTATTTCTGCGTTGCTACCTGCGTCAGCCCCTGCAAATTCTAGTGCAAGGCGTTTTGCATTAGCTTCTATTTTTTGCTCTAGTAAGTCAGCAGTTTTTTGGGCTTTTTCATTTTCCCTTGCTATTATTCTATTTTCTTTTCTTATAGCAATTTCTTCGAGCCGTTTTTCTTCGTCCCGTTTTTTTAATCCGTAACTAACCTCTTCAAAAAATCCTTCAAAGGGGTCTGTTTTCTTTTTGTAATTACCAGAGGCAATATTTGACCTTATACCAGCAGCCGCAGTCTTAAAGCTCATTTTCTGGTTCCTCTTCCTCAATAGGATCTTCGCCTAACATTGCGGCTTGTTCGTCCTGTGGGGCTACCATTTGATCAGGCATAGTCATCAGCCCCTCTGTGGGAGCCTCTGGAGCCTCTTCTTCTAATAAAGGCGCTTCCTCTTCTTCTTCTTGATTAATGATGCCTAGAGAGGCTCTGAGAAGAGTAGGGGTAATAATGACACGATCTTTGTTTTCTACACCCATTTCATATTTGAGGCTTACATCCTTAGCTGCAATCTCTATGTACCGGGCTAACGGACCCGCTATGAGTATAGCAAGATCGATAGATACTTTACCTTTGCTGACTGCTTGTAGAAGCAGTGTGGTAACTACTGTAGTGATGTGAGCATCGATGCCAAGCATTGCGTAAATAAGTTCTATTTGCTCTGGTTCGTCTATCTTGTCGATAAGATATGCTACGGCTTCATCGTAGTCTGTGATATCGGGCGGCCTATGCCACGCATAATTACGGGTGTCTGCGGTATAGTTTCCGCCGGGGATGGGAGCATCAAGTTGCATCAGTAAGCTCCTCGTCTTTAGTTTTTTTGCTGTCAGTAGGCTCATCTAAAAGCTCTGCTTCTAGCTCATCAAAAAAGTCCGGTGTATAAAACAAACCACTTTCGGCAAGCTGTCCTGTTTGCATAGGAGACTTACCCGCAAGAAATGTTTTAATAGATTTTTTCACCGCTTCATCAAATGTCATTATATAATCCCTTACTTACGCTTAAGCAGTTAGTGTTTTAGTCAGCCATTGAGACCCACTAGTTGAGCCTATGTACGCCCCACCTAATTTGAGAAGACCACTCATAAATCCGCTACCAGAAGACTGCCCTGATTGAGCGGTCATTTCTGCCATCAATAGGCGCATTTCGCGCTCCATATCGTTGTCAGTGGTTCTCCAAATGTAATCTAGAATATTGTCTGCGCTGTCCCACAATTGATTTTGTGCTTCTTGGGTCAGATCCAGTGCAGATTTTACGTCAGCAGTATGGGCATCTACCGCAATTTGGTTGTTAGTAGTGGTGACTGTTTTTCTCCATCCTGCATTAGCGAAGTCTATATTGTATTGCATACTTGCTAGAAATTGCTGCCTGTCATTTTTAATATCCGCTGAAAACTCAGAGGCGTCATTAATTTCACCAGCATTGAATTTTTTTAAAGCGTTTTGTTCAGAACTATTGTGCCGATCAATTGATACCTGCAATTCAGAATAAAACTTATTTACGTCATTTTGAGCTTCGGCTGAAAATAATCTCTCTGCGTTTTTAGCTTTTGCATTATCAAACATTTCTTGAACCATTGCCTGTTTGTTTACAACTTCTGCTTGCTGTTCGTTAGACAGGTTGCTTAGATCCATCTCCATAAAGTTTTTGGCATTCTGAATAGCTGCTTGTGAACGCGCATCCACATTAGTCATCTCTAACTTAGATAGAATATTAGCTTTGTTTATTATTGCCTCTTGTTTATTACTTAAATTAGTAGTGGTAAGCGTTTGAAAAAACGTAGCTTCTTTTTCTGCAACGCCTAATGTAGCTTCCATGATTGCATTACTCATTGCATCGACTGCGGCGGTCCCTGTAATATCGTTAAAGGCAATACTTTTCATCACATCCCGATGACTTGCAGCGGCCCACGGCGGGATCACGGCATTACCCTGCGAATCTGTGAATTCCGCAGATATAGTCTTCATCTGAAATAAAATAGATGTTTTAGCGTCTACAAAATCTTTGCCTTCTGCATTCAGCTTATCTGCTAAAAGTTTCCCTGATACAGTTGAAGTGTCTACAATTTTGGATAGATCTACTGAAGCCCAATCATTAAGGGAAGAGCCTAGCTCGTTTTTAGTGCCGTCAGCATTGATGCCAGTTGCAGCACCCGTCATATCAACAGTATACTCGTCTGCGTTTACTGTAGCTTCCTCACTAACTGTACCTGTAGCAGCATCAACCATTTGAGCGTCAGTTAGATCTACTTGCTCTGCGTCATAAGTTACTGCGTCAGGTTGAGTAACTCCTCCTACAGTAGCCGCATCTCCAGAACCAGAAGCAGTATAGCCACTTTCTCCTTCTAAATCATAGTTTGGATTTGTACCATCAAGCGTAGTGCCCTCAGTATTTGCATCAATTTTGGGCATAATATCAGCTAGTGTAAGGTTTCTGTCTGATAAAAACTTAGTAGGGTTTGCTATAATAGCCTTTGAATCAGCTTGGCTTTGAATAATACCAGCTTTTTCAGCCATTGCTATAATATCGTCTGGCGAGGGCGTACCTTCTACGGTATTAGTATCAATATTGTTTTGTTCATATTGATTTAATTCAACAACGCTTTTATTTCCATCATCACCACCGCCACCTGTAGCCACTGCCTTACGCCGATTGTATTCATATCCAGTAATTGTACCATTTGGGTCTAGTATACCTGTTTCGGAGTTTACGCTCATACCCAATTTGTCTTTAACAGTCTGCCCGTCTACGACTACTTCATAGGGCTGTCCTATTAAGTTATAGGAATACTTATATCCTTGACCGTTGTCATATACTTGGCGGCCCCCAATTACCCCAACACTTTGGTTTGTGGGGTCTAGGTCTAAAGACCAGTTAGCAATACCTGTTAATATAGAAGGAACTAAAGTAATTGGGGCCATTATCCCTAAAGCTGCATCAGCACCAGTAAGAGAGGCGGGGGCTACACCTTTAGCCTTAGCTACTGGTTTACCATCACTGCCCACGGTTCCATCATTAGAAGTAGTGTTAGCATTACCTGAAATTACGTTTGTAGTGCCTTTTGCTGTACCACCTGCTGTAAGCGAAGTTCCATCACTATCGTTGACAAGATTTCCTTTCACATAAGAAGCCCCATCGTCTTTAGTGAACGTATTAGCTACGCTTTCTGCAAAACTGTTCCCATCGCCAAATGTGCTAGACCATAATCCCATTTATTTATCCTTTTCTTCGTCACAGGCTCTTATCCTGTCGCGTAGTGTCACATAATCTGCGATAGCCGTTTCAAGGGCAGTGCTTTCAGCAGGTAGACTATTAATCTCTTCTGCAAGTTTTTGGTTATATTCAGGTGAATACTGCGCCATTGGTGGGCAGTAGATTTCCAGTTTGGTCCTATAGACCGGAGTCGCGCAGCCTGTCAGTAAGATCAGCCCGGTCATTAATATCATCTGTTTCATGCTCTGCCATTTTCTTATAAAAGGTTGTGGTCTTTTGCTGCGCTTGAAGATCGTCTTTAAGAACTTTGTTTTGTTCTTTGGCAGCGCCCCGCACTCTTCCCATGACGTAAAGAATAGGTAGAGCAATCGCTAAAGTAGCTATTATGTAAGTTTTGATCTTACCTAGAATAAACACTAGTGAATGCCGTCCTTGTTGTCTTTCCATCGAGAATAGGCAGCCAAAGCAATCCCGCCGATAGCACATATTAAAAATACAGTTTTTAAGCTATCTGCGTAGGCAACTAGTCCCTGAAGCTGACCTGCTACTTCATTCAAGCCTGTAGCTGCACCAGCTAGACCCGCACCAGCCATAGTTTTAGACTTTAATAAGGATTTTGGGGCTTCAGCAGTAGGCTTCTGAGGCATCTCTGGGCCGCCTTCATCTGAAGGTAGTTGTGCGTCACGGCTAAAGATAGCGGCTTCCGCTGCACGGCGTCTAGTAAGTCCACGTAGAGGTTGTAATTTACCGTCTACACGGGCCTTGTTCCATCTTAAAATTTGCTCTGGACAAGCATCATAATTTCCCGCTGACAGAACTTTGAGCAAGGTGGATGATTTAAACGCACCACCGCCTAAATTAAATACAAATGAGGTTAGGGAGTCAAACTGACCTTGAGTAAGCGGCACGTTTACAAGACGTTTAACAATCTTGCCGTGTTCGTCTATATCATCTCTAAGTCTTTGTTCTGCTTCTTCAACAGTGATCTTCATACCAGAACGGACGCCTTTACAGGAACCAAATCCTATAGTCCATTTTCCAGCGGGGCAGCGATAAGCATGAACTAAGCCATCGTCTTTTATTTTGTGAAGTCCTTCAAAGCGTTTGACTAGATCAACGCCTTCTTGTGATACTGATGTTGGGTGCATAATTTATCCTGTGCTTGCGAATGGAGAGGCAAATCCAGAATTAGGCACTGCGCTTGAAGAGGCAGGGGTTAAATTACCCATTGCCGCATTAGCACCCGGTCTGGATTGTAAGTTATTCAAATTTTGTAATACGGTTCGAATATTAACCGTCTTAGATCCAAGCCCCTGACCAGAACTATCGAAACTATTTAAGATCAGGTTGCCTTGCTCATCCATTGCCCGTGCAATAGTATTTCCTTGATCGTCTATGGTATTTTCGATTAATTTTCCGTTATCATCAAAGGCATTGCCCAACTGATTAAACTCTTGGCGCATACCCATATCTAAGTCTGTTTGACTTGAAGCAATTTTAGCTAGGTCTCTAGTCTGAGTAATCTGCCCTGCATCCAGCCCTGCTAATCCTTGTGCAAACTGGCTTTCTAGGCTTGCAGCTTTCTGGGCGGCTGCTTGAGCATCTCCTTGTGCAGCAACAAACCCGCCTTCAACTGTGTCTCCTAATGTCTTCAGTCTACTATCTACACCCTGTGCCACGTTATCTACTTGAGTAGTTGCAGCTTGTGCAAATTTACCCATATCTTCTCTTAGTCGATCTGTTTGGTTAGCCTGTGCGGTGGCTAAATCAGTCCTAGCTGTTTGAGCTAATTCTTCATCTTCGCCATAACGCTCTACGTAGTTATCAAAACTAGAAACAAAACCATCTTGCCCAGATTGAAGGGCTGCTTGATTTATTAAGGATTGGTCGGCATAGATATCTGCGGCACTAGACATAGTGTTTAAATCTGTTTGCAATTGGTTTTGGCTTGTTAATACATTAGATTGCGTATCTGCTAATTGCGTAGATGCATCTCCAAAACCTGTATTAAGAGCATCCCCTGTGTCTTGAAACCCAGTGGCTAAAGCAGCATCTGTAGTATTGAAACGTGCAGTACGATCAGCTTGTGCGTCAGCAAAACTTTGATCCTGATTTACAAAACCTTGATCTACCGCGCCTTGTACATTATTTACGCTAGTATCTAGAGTATTAAAGCGTTGGCCTTGGTCATTAAAACCACCTGTTACATCAGTTTGTAAGTTGCCAAGGGCTTGGTTGTTGGTGGCAAGGGCTGTAGCGTTGTTTCCAATTTGTGCGCTAACTCCAGAAAACTGGTCATTCATCCCAGTATTGTAAGTATCGAGCAAAGACTGGATATTAGTAAAACCTGCATCCATTCCAGTATTTATGTTAGTACCTAAGTTAGTAACACCAGAAGATAAGTTGTCTAATTTAGCACCCGCCCCAAGAAAACCTTCTTCAGCCTGTGCCCCTAAGAGGCCTTGGTTAGTTTGGAGTTGTGCATACTGATCATCTCCTAGACCCGTATTAGTTGTACTACTCGATCTGTTAAAACTCATTTGCTATCCTTTACTCCTAAGAAACCAACATCCCGGTATCCCATTCGTTGTAAAAACTTTTTATATCCAGTGCCGTATGCTTCAGTGGACGCTCCTATGGATATTTCTTCAGCGCCGTTTTTTCTGCCCCACTTTTCAAAGTGCAAAACCATATTCTTTAATATCAAGGGCGCGTTTCTTCGATGCTCTGGTAAAATACAAACCGCCCAATCACCCGCATATTTCATGTCAGAAAAATAATGAAAATCTACGTAGCCGTGAAAATAACCAAGTATCTCGCTTGAGTTGTGTTTTAGTGCTACTGACACATAAACATTGCTGTTTGGGTTTAAACTTAATGACAGAAGACGTTTAACTTTATCTTCTTTGTAGGTAAAAACTTTATAGCGTGAATTTTGATGAAGCCACTTAGATATTTTTAAAACTGAAGGTAAATCGGTTTCTCTAAGTCGCCGTATATAAACGGTCATACAAACCTAATTTGATATAATTATGTAATTATTATAGCACTTTATTAATACACTAGGCAAGTGCTATCTTCTGCCTATATTAGTAAATCCAAAAAAACTTGCTACCAGCGCAGAAACACTTACAAAGTACACCCCAGCTATAGAAGTAAGGCTTTCTGTGGCCTGATCTAAACCTGCCCATGATGTTGCAACAATAGAGAATGGATACAGTAGCATCCCGCCTAGTGCGAACCATATCATGGATCTCTGCTGATCTCTCTTACTGTTTTCGTCATCAATACGCATACGGCGGTCTTCAAGCTCCAGCTTCTGCCACTCCGCTGGATCTATGTGACCATTTCCATCTGTGTCGTATTTTTCGAATTCAGTCATTATTCAGCAGCCCAAGGTACGCCAGTAGAGTTAGCAGCGGCACGATCTATCTGCCCTTGCACCTTTGCTGTATTCTCAGCTTCAGTACGAGCTTTAGCTTCAGCGGCGGTTTCATCTGAGCCATCTTCTTTTTGCTCAATTAGACTACTATACACCCAACCAAGCACATCGGCTTCCGTAAGGTCTGCGTATGCAATGTAATCTGATGCGGAAGGGTCAGCAGTGCAGCGTAGCTTGCCACCGTATTGTGCTGTATATGTGCCGTCATTTGAAATTAGTGACCAGTTAACAAGGAATACACCGCCATCTGAATCTTTATGCGTCATGTCGTTGACGCTCCAAGTTGTAGTTATTGCCATTTGTTTATCCTTCCAATGCCGTTAAGCGTGTCTCAATAGCTGCAAATCGTTGCTCATTGTATGCCGCTAAGAATGACAGCAACTCAGGATAACGCATACCTAAACGTGTCTTTTTAGTTGACCCTTCTGGCGCTTCATCTTCACTTGCCCACTTATCTGTTCTGGTATAAGCGTCAGCAGCTTCAATGCCTTCATCCTCATTAGCTTCAACGGCTGCAACCTCAACGTCTTTTTCCCACCAAGGACTTTCTATAAATAAAGAGTAATCCCCTGCATCTAAACCCTCTGCGGTAAAAGCATCTTGTACATCTTGTGCTATAACACCTGTGTGTGTACGAGCAGTTTCTCCTTTAGCTGCCTTTTCTGCAACTTTAGCTTTCCAACGGAATGTTTTAAATAAAACAGAAATACGTTTTGCTACTAACATTTCTTTTGAAGTAAGTGTAGCTATGTCTTGTTTATCATTACGGTCAGATGTTTGAATTGTTCCATTTGTAGCAAAAATGTCATTGAGCCTACCACTACCAAAACCCAAGTCAACTGCATCATCAGAGGCAGAACCATTTTTAAATGGTACATATGAAGCGGCGTCAAAGCGCAAACCAGATGCATCGCCTGTGCTTCTTATTAAAATCCTATTTCCGTTTATATCAATTTGACCTCTAGTAGTTCCTTGCTCAAAAAACTCTACCATACCAACATTGCCACTTGATGATGTTCTGTTTATTTTCAAAGCCATCCCATTACGACTTATACCCACCATTCCATCACTAAGAAGATTAGTTCCTACTGCGTTGTTGCCGACTGTGTTCATTTGAGTTGTGCCAATGCCTATCGTATCAGCACTAGCATCTACAAAAAACATATGATTGTTACTACCACTGACAACACGGAAGTCTAAAGCACCACCACGGTCTATGTTAAATACTGCTCCAGCAGTGGGGGTAAAGGTAGCCATAGGAATAACAGAGCCAACGGTTGGCCTACCAGACCAAAGGTTTATACCACCGTCAGAATCGTTGTCATGGTTAAAAAGGTGAAGACCCCTTGCACTATCTGTGCTGGGATTTGTGCCTGTCATGCCCTTATAATAATCAGTGTAAGTACCCGCTTGGTATGACATGACCAGAGAGCCAGAGTAGTCTGTAGTAACACCAGCAATAGCAGCAAGTGATGCAATAGCAGCAGGTGTTGTAGTTGACGCTGCTCCGATTATAACTTGATCGTCTCCCCCATTAACAACTAGCATATTAGCGTTGTCATCTGATTTAACACGGAAGTCTATGTCTATACCTGCTTCGTTAAATACCATTGAAGCGACACTAGCATCAGTATTTATGAATGACTGTACTTCTCTGGGTGTTCCATTTAAATAAGCTGTCCAAGCAAACGATACATCTTCACTTCCTGCGGTAACATCTCGCATTCTAGCTGTTAAATCAAGAAAGTCATGCTCGGTTCCGTCACTGTTTTCACTAGTCCACTCTAAAACACCTATTAAATCATTATCTGCGGGGGAACCTGAATTTCTACGAAGTTTTAATCTCGGACCTTGGTTAGCATCGGCATCTGTTGATATAAGAGTTAGCTGTGCAAGGTTATCAGCAGTGCTTATTGTAGAAGCAGCATTACTAGCAAACCCACCATTAAACACAGTCGCAGCCGTAGTAGTCAGGACGCCTGTTACTAGGGCAGTGCCATCAATTACAGCATTCGTAGCAACATCTATAGAGCCAATCACATTAACATTTGTTGTACCCGTAGGCACTTGCAGAACCACCGCATCAGCATCATTCTTGATAGTAATATCACCACTAGAGCCTTGACCTGTAAGGATCAGACCTTCAGCCGCCGTGTATCCCATAGCCGCATTATCGCCAGCCGCTGTATCACCAGTTGCTTCGACAGTCAGACCTGTGATTACGCCGCTGGCATTGACGGCATCTAAAGTGATTGTGCCAGCAATGTCTTTGTCAGCGGAGTCGGCGAGATCTCTAGCTCTAGTCATTTTTGTTTATCCTTCTAATGCCGTAATACGAGCTTCTAATTCTAGTATTGTTTTGGCAAGCAGTGGGACCAGCTTGCTTTGGTCTATGCCCTGCATATCTGGCATTGTATTGCCATCAGCATCTAACTTATTATCACCTACTGAAACACCATCTGGTAATTCTTCACCGT